>ENA-OQCS01001251-OQCS01001251.1-human-gut-metagenome-genome-assembly--contig:-NODE-1251-length-13327-cov-4.141970_pt1 | contig 13327 bp, 20 predicted proteins | sample MGYA00242757_ERZ504575 | MGnify/ENA primary metagenome ERZ504575 (study PRJEB26092, sample SAMD00036297) | human gut metagenome | host: Homo sapiens | study: EMG produced TPA metagenomics assembly of...
GTAACCGGATAAAAAGAACCGCGGGACACGCGGGGATAGCCTGTTTTAGCTTTGCCCTGAAGGGCAATTGAGCAGGAAGCTCCCACTTCAAAATCTGTAAGATTTAAGTGGCGAGAGCATGTCACGTATGATATACTGACCATAAAAGAAAAGCTTTTTGGAGAGGATGGAACCATTTTGATGAATAAAAAAGATACAAAGATCAACCGAAATGATATGCTGGAATTAACCCGCAGGATGACATTATCCAGAAACTGCTTTGTGCGTACAGCAGGAGCATATATAGATGATGAGGGATACATAGATAATACCTTCAATGTAAGCTTCAAAAATATGAGCAAACATGATCAGCAGGTAAATCTGGATCTTGCGAAAACCATTCCTTTTTCCAAAACAAATGAACAGTTAAAACGTTATAAATTCCCTGAAGGGATATGGCATATGACAGCATCCATAAACTACTGATGGCATTATCACAATACGGATTAAAAGATGATCTTCTGGTTCAGACTCTCTGTGAACAGCTTGCGGAGGGAATCTGCAGTACAAGAGATTCATCAAATGGAACAAACCGTCTGCAGGGACAGGAGTTTGGAATTTATATTTATCATGGAATATATGATATTCCCAAGAAAGGCTCAGACCACAGCGAACAGTGGAGTCAGAAGAAATATACAGTTTCCTGATCTGTGTGGTGGCTCCGGTAGATAAAGATTACAATGCCGGAACTCCAAAATGCGGCTTTATTTTCCCTGCCTTTGAAGACCGTTCCGCAGAACCTGGAAAAATAGATGTATTCTTTGAAATACCGGAGCATCTGGACGAAGGATTTCTGAAAAGTCTGATTGTATATCAAAAGATTTGAAAAAACGTGGCATGAAGTTCGTGGGAACAACGGTTATCTATGCTATTTACAGGCAGTAGGAGTTCTATGTTCTCATGAGCAGGGCTGCTTTTTGGCAAATCAGGAAGCTGAGCATTATAATAGTTATTCATAAGACTGTTATTTCCTGATTTTTATCCATCCTGCATGAAGCAGATATACACCTGCCGGAATCAGGGAAAGCATGTGTATATTTGTGCAGCTGCCTGTTTCTGCATATATCGGCAGAATGAGTGTATGAAATGCAAGATAAAGGTATGCGCCTGCAGCAATGAGATTACACAGAAAAAAACTCCAGCCGAAGATACCGGAAATAGAAGCTGTAAGAATGATGATCAGCGTCAGGGTATCAGGAACAAAGGGAAGATGAATAAAATCAAATTCAGGTTTCAGGGAGAGAAATGCGAGCACTGCGTAAAGAAAAAGCACTGCATTTAATGAACTCATGATCTTAAACGGTAAACTGTAAAAAGGTGTAACAGGGCAGTTGGGCCATAGTTCAACATCCAGTTTCTGTGCAAGCTGGGTTGCTGACTTTGTAAAGGTTATGTTTGTCATTACAACAGCTTTATCGCAGTCGTAGAAGTTTGCACCTGCATAGGCTTCCTGAACAGCTTTATTTCCAACGGGATGGGTGTAATATTTACATTGTATCCCGTATTTTTTTCGATGTTTGAAAGCAATGATATCGATTCCCTGGTCTCCGGAGCTTTGGGTTACTTTTATTTTAGAAAAATGCTTTCGCTTTAGTATCTTTGCACATTGATATTCAAATTCATATCCATCCATGTGTTGAGTCTCCTGTATTATATAAAATTGTATAGCAGTCCTCGTAAATGATACATTTAAGAGGATTGCTATAGATGTAGTGCATATTGCAATATATTATATCTGCAACATACCATTTATAGAAATTCAGGAAAATACTGTAAGTAATGAAATGGCTGGTGTTACGGTATTTTCCTGAATTACGATAACAGTTTGCAGCAAAATAAGAATACCATGTTTGATGATAAAGAACAAGTGTTTTGCGAAGAAAAGAAGAATGGGTTATTGTTTACTGGCTGGTTTACTGGTTGCGTTACTGAGACGTTACCGAGAATGGAATAAACAGTAACGAGAATGGTTACTCTTTGCGGGAATTGTGTTATAATAGTCTTTGATTTATTGCTGCTGAAAAAAGTGGACAGTTTATAGCGAGCCTATTAAATGCACTATTTACGAGGATTGCTATAGTAATTATACAAACCGTAAGAGGGGGATGAACATTTGAAAAATTTTGAAGAAATTATGTCGGAACGAAAAAACCGTATAGAAGCCAGAAAGGACGAGCTGATCCGCAGGAGTCTGCTGTCTGAAGAATTTCTGGAAATGATCCAGAAAAATAAAAGGCCCTTTGATCTGCTGATGTCTTACTATCAGTGTGCTGTCATGGAGATTGAGACAAAATTCAGAGTGCTGAATCAGGAGTATTCCTTGGAATATGATAAAAATCCTATCGAGGGTATTAAAACCAGAATTAAATCTTATGACAGCATTGTGCGGAAAATACGCAGAAAAAATATTCCCATGTCTTTAACTGCTATAGAAGAAAATATCAAGGATATCGCAGGTGTCCGGGTAATCTGTTCTTTTCCGGAGGATATCTATGAGCTGGCAGACAGCTTTCTGCGTCAGGATGATATTGTACTGATCGAGAAAAAAGATTATATAAAAAATCCAAAACCCAGTGGTTACAGAAGCCTGCATCTGATCGTGCAGGTGCCTATCTTCTGCAGAAAAACAAAAAAATGGTAAATGTGGAAGTCCAGTTTCGAACTATTGCCATGGATTTCTGGGCAAGTCTGGAACATAGCTTCGCTATAAAAAAGATATCCCGGCAGATCAGGCACAGCAATTGCAGGAGGAGCTTCTGGCGTGTGCCACCCAGAGTGCTCAGTTGGATAACCGGATGCAGGAAATTCGTAATCAACTGGTCAGCAGAGCTGATAAGGGGAATCAATCCTGAGAAAGTTCCTTATTTCAGGAACTTCCTCAATAATTTTTCATAAATTTTTCTATATGGCTGGTATCTCATTGGCAAATCCAGCCATGTTTTTTTGTCTACAATACTCTTATAGTGGGAGAAGGTATGAAAACCGTCTTTGCCATGGTAGGAACCCATTCCGCTTTCACCAAAGCCGCCAAATCCCATCTCACTGGTTGCCAGGTGGATGATGGTGTCATTGACACATCCGCCTCCGAATCCACAGCGGGAAGTAACTTTTTCCGCAGCTTCTTTGTCGGAGGTGAAGATATATAGTGCCAGAGGATGTGCCATGGAGTTGACCTTTTCAATGGCTCATCCAGGGAATCATAGGCCAGCACAGGAAGCACAGGACCGAAGATTTCCTCCTGCATTACTGCATCCCCGAAGGTTACATTATCCATAACAGTAGGAGCGATCTGAAGAGCTCCCGGATTGTTGTCACCGCCGCAGACTACCTTGCTGGGATCGATCAGATTGCAGATACGAGTAAAGTGCTTTTCATTAATAATTTTCCCATAATTCTTATTATTCAGAGGTGTGGAACCAAACTGTTTCCTGATCTGTTTCTGGATCTGTCGGATCAGTTCATCCTTGATTTCTCTGTCGCAGTAAATATAATCAGGTGCTACACAGGTCTGACCACAGTTGAGATATTTTCCAAATACAATTCTTCTGGCTGCAAGTTTCAGGTTGGCACTTTTCTCTACAATGCAGGGGCTTTTACCGCCCAGCTCCAGGGTAACGGGGGTCAGATGTACAGATGCTTTTGCCATTACTTCCCTGCCAACATGCTGCTTCCTGTAAAGAAAATATAGTCAAAATGTTCATTGAGAAGAGTGTTATTTTCCGCACGTCCGCCGTTTACCACAGCCACATACTGGGGATCAAAACATTCGGTGATAATGGTTTCAATCACCCGGCTGGTGTGAGGAGAGTAGGCACTTGGTTTCAGTACAACTGTATTTCCGGCTGCAATCGCATCGATCAGCGGATCAATGGTGAGCAGGAAAGGATAATTCCATGGGCTCATAACCAGGACAACACCATAAGGAGATGGCTTCTTATAGCTTCTGGAAGCGAACTGGGCAAGGGGAGTCAGTACTGTTTTTTCTTTTGCATAGGAAGGTGTATGGCGGATCATGTAGCTGAGTTCTGAGAGCACAAGTCCCACTTCACACATATAGGATTCAAAGTTACTTTTTCCAAGGTCACGTTTCAGTGCTTCATTGATCAGTGGTTCATATTTCTGAATACAGGTCTTTAATTTTTTTAAGGCATCCAGCCTTTTTTTCTACCGGTAAAGTGGCACCTGTGTAAAAATAGCTGCGTTGTTTCTGAACGATTTCTTTAATTTCTGTTTCTGTCATAATACATTATTTCCTTATATAATATAGATATCAGGTAACTATTGAGAGTCTGCAGGTTCCTGTATTTTGATATTTTTATAAAAAACGCTTTGCAGGATAGAAGAATATTAACAGTTACTTCTCAGCTTCTGAGGTATTTTCCTTGGAAGTCAGAGACATCAGCATGTAATAAAATTTCTCCAGTTCGGAGGCATCCATAAGCTTCGGCACAGGATACAGAGGATTGGCCTCTTTATCTGCATAATGGGCAAGCTTGGGGATATCTGTTTCCTGAATTTCTTTTACAATATTTACGATTCCAAATCGCTCTTTCATCTCTTCAATTGCCCGGATAAAAAGCTCTGCTGCTTCATGGTCCGGCGTATTTTTGTCTGCAAGTCCTGCTGCAATGGCAAGTCTGTGGAGCTTTTGTCAATGCAGGAACCATATTCCCGAAGTACCAGCGGCAGCAGAATGGCATTGGCAAGTCCATGGGGAACGTTGTACTGTCCGCCCAGAGAGTGAGCGACTGCATGAACATATCCTACATAGGATTTGGTAAAAGCACAGCCTGCATAGAAGGAGGCGTGGAGCATATTTCGTCTTGCATGAATATTATCGCCATGCTCATAGGCAATATCTATATTTTCAAAAATCAGTTTTACCGCTTTTAATGCATCCCTGCGTGTATCAATGGTGGTGGAATTGCCGATATATGCCTCCACTGCGTGAGTCAGGGCATCCATACCTGTAGTTGCGGTGATAAATGGGGGCAGGCTTAAGGTAACCTTGGGATCCAGCACTGCATAGCGGGGAATCAGCGGGAAATCGTTGATCGCGTATTTGTATCTGGTGTCTGCATCTGTGATCACAGCGGCGAGAGTGGTCTCACTTCCTGTTCCGGCAGTGGTTGGAACTGCCATGAGAAGGGGAAGCTTCTTATGTACCTTCAGGATTCCCTTCATCTGAGCCAGAGACTGATTGGGTTTGACCGCACAGGCACCGACTGCTTGGCACAGTCCATGCTGGAACCGCCGCCGAAACCGATGATGCATCACAGCCTTCTTTATGGTAAAGCTCCAACGCCTCGCGGACATTGACAGTAGTAGGGTTGGCAACTGTTTTATCATAAATGGTATAGGGGATACCGGCCTCCTTTAAAGCTTTTTCCAGTCTTCGGGTAAGTCCAAGCTTCATGATACCGCCATCTGTAATGATTAATACATGAGTACATTTGTGGCGCATGATGATTTCAGGGAGTTCCTTGACGCTTCCTGCGATTTTAGGTTTTCTGTAAGGTAAAAAGGGAATTGCAATGTGAAAAGCTTTCTGAAAAGCCCTGCAATATATTTTTCTGAGAGTGTTCATGGATAATTCCTTTCCTGGGGGCAGCCTGCTACTTTGCAGACTGCCGGACAGCAGTTACTTCAGAAAAAATATAACAAGGTAAAAAAGAAAAGTCAATATATTTTGATGTTCAAAATTTATCTTTGGTAAAAGAGCTTATTCCGAGACATACGAGCCAAAATTCCATTGCCGCAGGCAATCTGGAATGAATTTTGGCTACGTTACTGTGAACGGAGTGAACAGTAACGAACATATCCATAAAATTTTACAAAACTACGAAAATCAGTTGACAATGGAGTAAGTTTATACTAACCTAAAGTTAGCAAAGTATAACAATATTGTAAAACAGCAGTGTTATTATATTAAAGAATTAAAGAAATTTGCTCCACAGGAAGTGGATATGAGGGAGGAATGAAAAAATGTTTCTGCAGATACAGGGAATTCAGAAGTCTTTTGGTGCAGGGGACAGCCGGGTGGATGTGCTGAAAGGGCTGGATTTTGACATTGAGAGAGGAGAGTTTTGTGTGCTTCTGGGGCCGTCTGGTTCCGGTAAGTCTACGCTTCTGAATATTATCGGTGGGATTGACAGTGCAGACGAGGGAAATCTGGTCATAGACGGGGAGCGTCTGGCAGATATGTCGGAGAAGAATCTGTCTTTGTACAGGCGTAAGCATCTGGGATATATTTTTCAGATGTATAATCTGATCCCCAATCTTACAGTGCGGGAGAATATAGAGGTGGGAGCTATCTCAGTGATAAGCCTCTGGATGTAGATGAACTGCTCCATACGCTGGGAATCTATGAGCACCAGAGAAAGCTTCCCAATCAGCTTTCCGGCGGTCAGCAGCAAAGGACTGCCATTGGCAGAGCCATTGTAAAGAATCCGGATATTCTTCTTTGCGATGAGCCTACAGGAGCCCTGGATTATAATACCTCCAAGGAAATCCTGAAGCTGATCGAGACGGTAAACCAGAAATATGGCAACACCATCGTCATGGTAACGCATAACGATGCCATCAAAGATATGGCTGACCGGGTGGTGAAGCTTCGCGATGGGATGATCCGCAAATTACCTCAATGAGCATAAGATCCCGGCAGCAGAGCTTGACTGGTAAGGAGGCATATGATGAAAAATCCTTTACGCAAACGTCTGCCCAGAGAACTGAAGGGAGAACTGGGAAAATATCTGGTTGTATTTATCCTGATGGTTGCATCCATTGGATTTGTGTCAGGCTTTCTGGTTGCAGATAACAGTATGCTTATTGCTTACAATGAAGGTTTTGGGAAGTACAACATAGAAGACGGAAACTTTCGCACAGCAGAGCAAGTCCACAAAACCCAGAGAGAAGAAATAGAGGCGCTGGGTGTGAAGCTGTATGATAATTATTATGTGGAGGAACCTCTGGATAATGGAAGCACCATGCGTTTTTTTAAAAACAGGCAGCAGGTGGACAAGGTCTGCCTGATGAAGGGAGAGCTGCCTGCCGGGACAGGAGAGATTGCCATTGACAGAATGTATGCAGACAACAACAATCTGTCTGTAGGAGATACGCTCCGGAGCGGAAAAAGAACCTGGAAGATTACCGGCCTGGTGGCACTTTCCGACTACAGCTGCCTGTTTCAGAATAACAACGATTCCATGTTTGATGCTGTGAAATTTGGGGTTTCTGTTGTGACTGAGGAGGAGTTTGATTCTTTGGATCAGGAAAAACTGCAGTACAATTATTCCTGGATCTATGACGAAAAACCGAAGACAGAAAAGGAAGAGAAAGAAGTTTCCGAGGATCTGATGGAGGATATGGGAAAGATTGTCACACTGGAGGCTTTTGTACCCCGGTATCTGAATCAGGCCATTACTTTTACAGGGGATGATATGGGTGGAGACAAGGCCATGATGATCATGCTTCTTTATATTATTATGGTGATCATGGCCTTTGTATTCGGAATTACCATCAGCAATACGATACGGAAAGAAGCCGGTGTTATCGGTACCTTACGTGCGTCCGGATATACCAGACAGGAACTGATTCTTCACTATATGACACTTCCGGTGCTGGTTACTTTTGTGGGTGCACTGATCGGAAATATCCTTGGATACACTGTATTAAAGGATGTATGTGCAGATATGTATTATGGAAGCTATAGTCTTCCGACTTATGTGACCGTATGGAATGGGGAGGCATTTGGGCTTACAACTCTGGTTCCGGTAGTTATTATGCTGGTGGTAAATTACGGAGTGCTCAGACATAAGCTGAAGCTGTCACCGTTAAAATTCCTGCGCAGGGATCTGTCGGGAAGAAAGCAGAAGAGGGCAATTTATCTGAGTCCGAAGATGAAAATCTTTTCCAGATTCCGGCTTCGGGTGATTTTTCAGAATATGAGTAATTATATGGTTCTGTTTATCGGGATCCTGTTTGCAAATCTGCTGCTGATGTTTGGATTGCTGCTTCCTTCGGCACTGTCCCATTACCAAGTGGAAATCCAGAACAATATGCTGGCAAAATACCAGTATATGCTTCAGGTTCCGGTCAGCGCAGTAGGTGGAAATAAATTTGACGGTCTGATCTCTCAGCTGGAGTTTTATATGGATTCCAGAACAGACAATGAAGATGCAGAGGAATTTTCTGCTTATTCCCTGAATACACTGCCAGGAAAATATAAGAGTGAGGAAGTACTGCTTTACGGGATCGAACCGGACAGCAGGTATGTAACGATAGATTTTAATAATACAAAAGATAAAAAAGATGAAGCAGGGAATAAAGAAAAAGCAGATAACAAGAATACGGCAAATGCAGAAAAAGAAAGCGCAGCAGTTTATATTTCGAGCGCATATGCGGATAAATTCCTGCTTCATGTGGGGGATACCATCACTCTGAAAGAAAAATACGAAAAAGAGAAATATTCGTTTAAAATAGCAGGAGTTTATGATTATACGGCTGCCTTGTGTGTGTTTATGCCCCGCAGTGAACTGAATGATATTTTTGATCTGGGAGAGGATTATTACAGTGGGTATTTCTCAGATACAGAGCTTACAGATATCAAGAACCAGTATATAGGATCTGTAGTTGACCTTGATGCACTGACAAAGATCTCCAGACAGCTGGATGTATCCATGGGAAGTATGATGGGTATGGTAAACGGATTTGCCATTATGATCTATATGGTACTGATCTATCTTCTTTCCAAGATCATTATCGAAAAAAATGCCCAGTCTATTTCAATGGTAAAAATCCTGGGCTATACAAATGGCGAGATCAGCAAGCTATATATTATGTCCACGTCTTTGGTGGTGGTGTTCTGTCTGCTTTTGAGTCTGCCGCTGGAAACAGTAATCATGAAAGTTCTGTTTCGGGAGATGATGCTGTCCAGTATTTCCGGATGGATCACGCTCTGGATCGACCCGATGATCTATGTGCAGATGTTTGCAGCAGGAATCATTACATACGGAATCGTTGCTTTGCTGGAATTTCGGAGAGTGAAGAAGGTTCCTATGGATGAAGCCTTAAAAAATGTCGAGTAGGACAAAATTTGATAAAAATTTGACATTGTCTGGAATTTGTGGTACGGTTACACAGGAAACTGTTAGAGCGACACGCTCTAGACCAATCAGTTGGAATAGGAGATTATTATGAGAAAAAGAACAACTTCAAGAGCAAAGGAAACTATTAAAGAAGCAACAACAAAGGCCACAGAAGCAGTCAAAGAGACAGTTGAGAAAACAACTGTAAAGGCTTCAGAAGTAATTGAAGAAGCAAAAGACGCTGCAGCTGATATTGCGAAGGCTCCGGTTGTAGAAGAAGCAAAAGAAACTGTAAAAAAAGCAGTAAAAGAAGTGGCTAAAAATATCGACATCAAAAATTCGCAGAAACAACTATCGAATTACCTGGTTTTGCAGTTACAATGAGCTCCATCGAGGAAGCAATCAAAAAAGACATTAAAGACAAAGGCATCGAAGGAAAAGAAATCAGCGTTTATGTAAATGTTGAGCAGAAAGCCGCTTACTACACAGTAGACGGACAGGCTCTGACGATTACAGAATCGACCTGAATACATTATAATCTGTAAGCATTTTTTATAAACCGAAAATGGATGTCTGCAGGGATCCGGAAAGAAAATCTGCAGACATAAAACAGCAGGATTGTTCATAGAATGAACAGACCTGCTGTTTTGCTTATTTATGATAGAACCACACTGCGGCGGATATGATGATATCTCAGGAAGCTTTCTGCTCAAACAGATTCTCCCTTGTAATATTCTGCGCCCATTTCCCCTGGCGGTAATGATGGAATACCCATGGCCATTTCACAAACTCATCTGTACATAGCAGGAAGTAGACCCACAATACCGGAAGCTTCAGGACAAAGGCCGCAAAAAATCCCAGAGGTACCGCATATACCCACATATCAATGGTATCGCAGATCAGCCCGAACTTCGTATCACCGCCTGCGCGGAATACCCCGGCGATCAGGGCTGTGTTTACAGCAGAACCCATAATATAATAGGTATTGATAAGCAGCATGTACTTCAGATAATGCATTGCGCCGTCACTTAAGGATGCAAATCTCAGGACCAGAGGAGTGATGGCAAATACGATCACACCGCCAATGGCACCGGCTATAATGGTCATCTTCAGCATTCTGGAGGCATACACCTTCGATTTCTCCAGATCCCCTTTTCCCATAACATTTCCAAGAAGAATCGTTCCCGCACTGGCAATTGCAAAGCAGAACACAGAACCGATATTGCGGACAACCGTAACCAGAGAGTTGGCTGCGACGGCATCTGTTCCGAGGTGTCCCAGGATTACAGAGTACATGGAGAAAGCAACACTCCAGGAAACGTCATTTCCAAGAGCGGGAAGTGACAGCCGGATGAAGTCGCCAAACAGCACCTTACTGCGGATAAACATAAAGGTCAGGTTCAATTTAACATCTTTGCTCAGGAAAGAAACAATCACGCATGCTGCCAGTTCGATCAGTCTGGAAACAGCAGTTGCAATGCAACACCTGTAGCTCCCAGCTTCGGTGCGCCGAAAAGCCCGAAGATAAAAGTGGCATTCAGGATAATATTCAGTATAAAAGCCAGCATATTCAATGCCATACTGATTGTTACGCGTCCGATGCTGCGCAAAATCGCCAGATAAACCTCTGTAATTCCCCAGCAGAGATATGTAATTCCCATAATCCTCAGATAAGAAGAACCGATAGAGATCAGTTCCTGATCAGAAGTAAAAATCTTCATCATAAGCTGAGGAGCGGTAAATGCGATCAGTGCTACGATTCCCGAGATTATGATAGAAAAGCGGAGGCAATTCCCTCGATCGCATGAATAGCCTGCATATTATTTTTTCCGAAATACTGCGCACACAGAAGAGAGGCACCTGTGCCAAGTCCATAATATACCATAAACAGGATATTGGAGTAATTGGCAGCCAGAGACACCGCAGAAATCGCAGACTGTCCCACATAATTAAGCATAATTACATCTGCGGAGTTAACCGCTGCACTGAGCAGATTCTGGATAATGATCGGAATCGTCAGTTTAAGCATCTGCCGGTAAAAATTATCCTTACCGGCCGATAATGTGTTTATCATATTTACCCCCGTAATAAGTATTTGCCTGATCAGGCAGTTTTATAAGTCTGTTTTCAGCATAATCCTTCCGGCAGAAAAACGCTATCGGTATTTTGACTGATTTCTACGTTATTTTGACTTTTGAGCCCTTAAACAAATCAACTTTGCTTATAATACCTTGCATAAAAGAAGTCGGACTGATATAATTCGTATGTATTTTGAGAGGAATACATACTGTGACTGATAAAAAATATAATGGGAGAAGTTTATGGCGACATTACAGCAATTAGATATGAATATTTTACTGTGGATCCAGGAACATTTAAGGTTGGATGCCCTGACTCCGTTCTGGAGAGCAGTCACCTTCCTCGGAAACGGAGGATGGTTCTGGATCGTATTATGTGTGCTTCTGATCTGTTTCGGGAAAACACGCAAAACAGGAGTGACAGCGGCACTCTCGCTGCTGTCAGGGTTTCTGATCACAAATCTGCTGATAAAAATGCAGTAGCCCGTCCAAGACCTTTTGATACTTATACACAGATCATTCCGCTGATCACCAGACCGAAAGACTATTCATTTCCATCCGGCCATACCTGCGCTTCCTTTGCCGTTGCACTGGTCTGTCTGCGGATGCTGCCAGGGAAATGGGGGATTTTACCTGTTGTTCTGGCCGGAATGATTGCTTTTCCAGACTCTATCTGGGCGTACATTATCCGGGGGATGTTCTGGCAGGATTTCTGGTGGCATTGCTCACAAGTACAGTGGCATGCAGGCTGATGCGGAGAACATTTCACCTCAGAAAAGCTGACCGGTTCAGAAGAAAAACTTCCGGGGGGAAATACAAAAAAGATATGCAAAAATCAGCAGAAAAATATTCGAATGTAAAGTGTAAAGGATAATCTTGTAATGAACAAAAATGAAATCTATATAAAGAGCGGAACCAATTACAAAGAAATGACAAAGGAACTGCTGGCACAGTGCGGCCTGGCGTCTGTAATTTCAGATAAAAAGATGCAGATTGGTATCAAGCCTAATCTTGTATCACCTTCCGAGGCTTCATGGGGAGCTACCACACATCCGGAAATTGTGGCGGGAATTATTGAGTATCTGCAGGAAAACGGATATGGAAATATTGCCATTCTGGAAGGCTCCTGGGTGGGAGATAAGACCATAGAAGCATACGAAGTGTGCGGATATCGTGAACTAACAGAAAAATATCAGGTGCCTTTTTGGGATATGCAGAAAGACAAGGGGATTGAAAGAGATTGCAGGGGGATGAAACTGAATGTCTGTGAACGTGCGGCAAATATTGATTTTCTGATCAATGTTCCGGTATTGAAAGGCCATTGTCAGACAAAGATCACATGTGCATTGAAAAATATGAAAGGATTGATCCCCAATACAGAGAAGCGTCATTTTCATGCGATGGGACTGCATGAACCGATTGCACATCTGAATGCGGGGCTCCATCAGGATTTTGTCGTGGTTGATAACATTTGCGGGGATCTGGATTTCGAGGATGGCGGAAATCCGGTAGTGATGAACCGTATCTGGGCGGGGACGGATCCGGTACTGATCGATTCTTATGTATGTCAGATCATGCATTATACAACGAAAGATGTACCGTATATTGAACTGGCAGAGAAGCTTGGGGTTGGAAGTACTGATCTGAAAAATTCCCGCATCGTATACTGTGAGGAAAATGCCCGCAAAGAACTTCCGAAATCAAGAAAAGTGGTAGAACTTCAGGATGCAGTAGAAGAAGTAGAATCCTGCAGTGCCTGCTATGGTTATCTCATCCCGGCTCTGGAAATGCTTAAAAATGACGGCCTTTTCGAGAAACTGGACACGAAAATCTGCATCGGCCAGGGATACCGCGGAAAAACAGGAAAACTGGGTGTAGGTGCATGCACCTGTAAATTTGAACATAACGTAAAGGGATGTCCTCCAACAGAGAATCAGATTTATGATTTCCTGAAGCAGTATATTCTGGGAGAAAATAAATAATATGATATCAGGGTCCTAGTACATCGTTTTCGAAATAACTATACCACTCACTTGTCTGCGAATCCGATTGCACAGGTCTAAAAGCCTCAGCGTAGCCCGCTACGCCTGCGTTTTTATACCAGCACACTCGAATCCGCATCCT
>ENA-OQCS01001252-OQCS01001252.1-human-gut-metagenome-genome-assembly--contig:-NODE-1252-length-13327-cov-2.211439_pt1 | contig 13327 bp, 20 predicted proteins | sample MGYA00242757_ERZ504575 | MGnify/ENA primary metagenome ERZ504575 (study PRJEB26092, sample SAMD00036297) | human gut metagenome | host: Homo sapiens | study: EMG produced TPA metagenomics assembly of...
GTCAGCGGCGGATCATGGACATGGGGATTACGAAAGGCGTCGAGATCTTCGTCCGCAAAGTTGCTCCCCTGGGTGATCCCATGAACTCAATGTCCGGGGATATGAGCTCAGCGTGCGCAAGGGCGACGCCGAAATGATCGAATTCTGGGTTAAGGCAGGCGGCGGCAGCCGCCTCATCAAATCGCCAATAGTTAGTTTTTGCTAACTTTTGATGTTAACTTAGACAGGTTTCCCTGTCTATTTACTCATCAATCCCCATAACTGCTTTCCAGCCAGCAACATTAAATAACTTTGTGCTATTCATAAATGATTGAGCTTCTTTATAAGAACAATCATGTGCAACAAGTTCATACATCGTTTGCCATCCTGCCCGGCAAAATACATGAATAAAGAATGGATCTACTGTAAAACCTTCTTTACCATATTTATCAACAAGCTCTTGGTAATAGGATTCTTCGATTTTTCCAAGTTCATCTAAAAAATGTTCATATTGAGAACCGGTAGAACAACAAAAAATCAATTTAAACTCTGTAAAATGTTGATAAATATAATCTAAAACAAAATCTGTTCCTTCCTCTCCTTCATAATTAGCTTGATTAAGATCAGGACTATAAGTTGCTTTTTGAATACTCTCAAGATAAATTTCCATCAACCCATCCGCTGTTTCTTTGACGATTGTTGAAAACAATCCCTCTTTATCTTTAAAACGAGTATAAATAGAATTTGTACTGACCCACTTTGGCAGATATATTTCTTAAACTTGCTTTCATAAATCCTTTTTCTAAAAATTCTTCTGTTGCACTTTTTAATAGGTTTTCTGTAACACCTACGGTTTCTTGCCTCATAGATTGCCCCCCCATCATTAAATAACATTGTTATTATAACACCGTTATTTTAAAACCGTCAATATTCTATCGCTATATTCTTTCTACCAAAAAGATGATATAATTATAGATAAGGAGGCATTTCTATGACTTATAAAATTGCTTTTTTCATCTGATTGGCTTTTTGAAATTGCCCAAAAAAAACAAAATGCGATCAATCAATTTTTAAATGATTATCAAGATATATCCATTGATATGTTTGAAATCTTTGGAAATTACGGTCTTGTTCACCCTATGGATAGCTTATTAGAACTCTATAAGCTTCCCGATATTAAAGATTATGACGTTTTGATTTTTCAAACAAACTCCAATTTTTATAAAGATTATCGCCAACAAATGATTGATGAAGCTCATAAATATCATATTCCTGTTGTTTCTATTAACGATCCTATTAAAGATTGCGTTTATGTAGGAACAGACAATCAACAAGCCATTTATAAACTTACTCAAACAATTTTAGCTGAAAAAATTGTCAAAAAGTAGCTTATGTTTCTGGACCTATGTCTTCAAGAGAAGCACGACTTAGAAAAGCAGGCTTTTTACAAGCAACTAAAGATTTAGAAGATATTCAAATCATTGAAGGTGCGAGTTGTGGTTATCCAACAAATGAAAAAGATAATTTTGAATTAAAAAAAGAATATTTATCTTATACTTATCATAGTAATTGTTTTTTTGAATCAACAGAACGTTTAGAAACACTCTTATCTCAGACATCTCATTTTTATGATTTATTTGATATTTTTGAAAAAGAATCACAAAATTTTGGATATAAACAAATTTATCTGGTTATGAATTCAAAATATATTGATGAAATGTCTGAAAATATTATTCATTTTTCTGATAAAATGTATTTAATGGGTATGACTTATCACAAAAATTCACCTGATGAAAAACATATCTATCAAGAATTTTCTAAAAAAGAAGTTCTTCCTCAAGAATATAAATCACGTTATATGATTTATACTTATTTAAGTAATAATGGTGTCGCTATTGGTTATTTAGCTTTTGATAATTACTCAAAAAATATTTCTATTAATTATATGACAATTATCTTAAAACTATTAGGTCTTACTATTGAAGTATGCAAAAAAAAACATGTTTTAAGTTTATTAAACAAGGAATTAGAAAATCTTTATGTTAAAGATTCATTAACCCATCTGAAGGTAGTGGGTTTCCGCCTATGGCAAACGAAAGGATTTAATTTATGAATCAACTAGAAAAAAAACTTTATTATCAACTCATTGAAAAAGATCAACAAGCATTGATTTATTTTATTGATATGGATTTTATGAAAAAAACAAACGATCTTTATGGACATGATATGGGTGATAGTGCTATTAAAGAAATTGCTTCTATTATTTTAAAAGTCATTTCTAAAGAAGATATTGCGATTCGTTATGGTGGTGATGAATTTATTATCATTACCAATTATTCATCGAAAGATCTTTCTACAAAAATAACTGATGAAGTGTTTTCTTTTTGAATACCCACATTCCACAGGTGATTATCAAAATAAGAATGATAGTTTAAATTTTCTTGGCTTTTATGTGTAAAAATGATTTCAATAATTGGATTGACCTGTTGATTATGGGTAATTTAATCAAAATTAATTATATTAATTACGTTTTTCTTAAAAAGATCTAATTTTGAATATAATATATATGGAGGAAATTTTAGATGAAAGTTTTTAAAGAAATAATTGCTTATTTTAGTCATATGAATAATAAAAGAAGAACTTAGTGTGGTATATTATATCATTGAGTATTGTTTTGATAGAATATCTTATTAACTCTAGACTAGACAAATTGGTCTACTTTCATCCGTTCATTAGTATAGTAATAAATATAGTTCTCTTAATAGATTTATTTTTTATACCTATTACTTTTATAGCAATTGATATATTAAAAGCACAAAAAAAATTCTATTATAAAAATTTTTTTCAAATTATTTTATCAGGAATTGGTATAGGACTGTTATCTTTTGCGGTTATTTTTGTTTACTCTTTCTTTAATAAATCATCATTTAACATTGATAGTGTAAGTATAGATTTTAGAAGTGATAAAATATATGTTGAAAATGTAGTTTGGTTAGAGGATAGTCACCATGTAGATGTGTATCAAATCGAAAACGCATTTTTTGTAAGATGGATTGACAGTTATAAATTATAAAATGATAATGTTTTTTGAATCCCCATAATCAACAGGTGACGATTTAAGAGAAATGTGGAGCAGAAATATTCAGGATATATACTATCTGTCTATGACTGATAGGAAATGATTTCTGTAGGTATTTCTTGATTTTATCCATAACAGTCTTTCGCATATTTCTGTGGTTAAATCTATACTCCTGTTCATTCAGGAATAAAGGCATCTCTCTTTTAGTTATTCCATGATATATACCAGTAATATTATTTTTAATATTACCGATTATTATATTTAACCAGAGTAGTCTATGATTCTTTTCTTCGTAGCTGATCTTCTCGTTCTTTACCTGAATCTCTTTATTTAATGTATTAAAGCCTTTCTCGCCATCTGTATTAAGCAATGCAGCATGTGTTAATATACAACATTGTTCTATATTTTTCTTAAGTGACAGACCAGTATAATCATTGATGCGTCTTAACTTAATAAATCGGGGATAGTTATTCCCTTTATCTGTAGATAGAATACCAAGAATAGGCTGTTGCTCACTTGCACGACCCGCATTATTCTTGGATTTTGCACCAATATTAAAGACATCCGCCTCATAGAAAAGGCTGTTGAGCAGCTTCTCTGAATTGCTTAGTGACATAAGATTCTACACTTGTTCTCTAGAAGAAGTGCAGTCTTGTGGTTAACATCTAGTATTGAACATAAATTTATTGCACTGATTCCTTTATTTTCATTAAGGAAAAGGAAAACACCTAACAGAAGTTTGTATAGATCAAGTTTGCAGCTCTGAAAAATAGTGCCTGAAAGCAGAGAATGTTGCTTATGGCATGAGCTACATTCAAGAACATATGAATCTTGGTCTTTCCTACACGCTTGACTAGGTAATACTTATGACATCCGCAACGGTCACATGAAAATTCCCCAGGCCATTTCATGGATTTGAAGAATTCAATACAGTTACCAATATTGTTTGAATAATTTTGAGTGAACTGATAAAGAGAAGCTTTCTTTGGCTTTAATACTTTATTTGACATGTGGTTATACCTCCATCTGATTTCTAATCTAATTATAGAACGGATGGAAAATCCATGCATTCGATTCAGCTTCATGAACGCCGTTCAATCGGTGCTTATAGAATTTAATTTTCACTAACCTGTAGTTTGTGGGTATTCAAATTTTTCTTTTAATAAAACAAAAAAATACCCTTTTTCACTTTCAACAAGTATTGGATATTATTTAGCACATCAAAATGATGATTTTGAAACAGCTATTAATCAAGCGGATGCTTTAATGTATCAGATAAAGAAAGACAAAAAAGCTCAAAGAAATTAATCTTGAGCTTTTTACATCTGATAAAAGTTTTCTAATTCTAACAAATGCTTCTTCAATATTTTCTTTAGATGAAGCAAAAGAAATTCTAACAAAATCAATAAAGTCCTTACCAAAACCACTTGCTGGTACAACAGCTACGCCATAATCAAGTAACTTATCCGCAAATTCTTGTCCATTAAATCCCGTCTTAGAAACATCAACCATAATATAGAAAGCCCCATGAGGTTTAATGTATGAAAGATTTTCACATTGATCTAATTGTTCCATAATAAATGTTCTTCTTTCATGGAAAGTATCTACCATATGTTGAACTTCTTTTTTTACATCTTCTTGATCAATTGCTTTTGCCATTCCTATTGCGCAAATGTCATTTGTGATGTTGTTGTATATTGATGTACTTTTAAAATAGGCTCTATATTTTCTTGACTAGAAGCAATATATCCCATTCGCCATCCTGTCATAGCATACGCTTTAGAAAAACCATTAACAATAATTGTATAATCTTTCATATCTTCAAATGAAGCAATAGATACATATTGATTTTCATAATCAAGTTGATTATAGATTTCATCTGCTAAAATATAGATATGATTTTCCCGTGCGATTTGACATAATTTTTCTAATGTTTCTTTTGAATAAACAGCTCCAGTTGGATTATTTGGATTATTAATAATAATCATTTTTGTTTTGTCTGTTATTTTATTTTTAACTTCATCTAGATCTATTTGAAATCCATTACTTGGCTTTAAAGGAATTTCTACAGGAATTCCTTTACATAATAAAACTGTATTTTGATAAGAAACAAAGGCTGGTGTAAAAATAATAACTTCGTCCCCTTCATCAATAAAAGCCTGACACGTATTATTGATGGCTTCACTACAACCACATGTCATAATAATTTCTTGGTCACTATCATAATCAATAGTTGTTTGTTGTTTTAAAAGTTGTGATACTTTTTGTCTTAAACCTAAATATCCTCGATTAGAACTATAATGTGTTTGGTTATCATTTAAAGCCTCAATTGTTGCTTTTTTGATGCCTTCTGGTGTATTAAAATCAGGTTCTCCAGCACATAAAGAAACGACGCTTTTGCCTTGATTTCTAAGTTTTTCTACTTTTTCCATAACAATACGAATAGATGACATTTGAACTTTTTCTATTCTTTTTGCATATTTATTTTCTTTTTTCATTTTGACACTTCCTTTTTGGTATTTATTATATACTAATTATTTTTAAAAACACACTAAAACTTTTGTTTTATAAATGTTATCTATCAATTTTGCCTTTACTATCTATTAGATTTATAACCAATTCATTTTTATAATAGAGATAAGGAGATGATTTTTATGAATAAAGAATTTGAAGGAAAATATGCTATTGTAACAGGTGGTGCTGGAGGAATGAGCTTTGAAAGTGCTACGATTCTTGCCCAAAAAGGTTTATCAGGAGTTGTCCTTGCTGATTTAAACATTGAACAAGCAACAGAAAAGTGCTAAAAAATTAGAAGAAGAAACTGGATGTCGTTGTTATCCATGCAAAGTCGATGTTTCTAAACCTGAAGATATTGAACATTTATTTGAATTGGCCTTAGAAAAAATGCTACATTTCACATTTTAGTTAATGGTGCTGGCGTTTGTCCAACAACTCCTATTGAAGATTTAGATGCTGATAAATGGGATTGGTGCATGAATATTAATTTAAGAGGTGCTCATTTATGTATGAGAGAAGCTATCAAAACCATGAAAAAACAAAAATATGGAAAGATTGTAAACATTTCTTCTGTAGCTGCCCGCATTGGTGGTATTGCTTCTTCTGTAGCTACGCTGCAAGTAAAGGTGGTCTTTTATCAGCTACAAAAAGTTATGCAAAAGTTTTAGGAGAATATAACATTAACGTCAATGCTGTTTGTCCAAGTGTGATTAAAACAAACATGACAGCTAATACAAATTACAGTGCTGCCAGTATTCCTCTTGGTCATTTAGGTGAAACAAAGGATATTGTTTCTAGCAAGTGATGCCTCTAAATATATTACTGGTCAAGGTATAGATATAAATGGTGGTTCTTATATGAACTAAAACACAAAAAAAAGCTTCACGAATGAAGCTTTTATTATCTTTATTTTTCTTTAACAAGTTTACTTCCTGAGTTGAAACCAATCATTAATCCTAATGCAACAAGTAAGATTGCAACTACTAATTGTAATCCATCAACCATTAAAACAAATCCACCTGTTACAAATAATTTCATAACGATTCCATAGATAGCTTGTACTAATGCTGTCATTGTAACGATAAACATTAATACCATTGGGATATATAACATAAATCCCTTTCTTCCAGTAACTTTTAAGAAAACAGCTAATGAAATTAAAACCATTGCAGCTAATAATTGGTTAGCTGATCCGAATAATGGCCAAATATTAACATATCCACCTAAACTTAATAAATATCCACAAACTAAAGAAATAATTGTTGAAACGTATTTATTAGTTAAAACTTTAACTAAACCGCTTGGTTCTTGTCCTTCTTCTACTTCAAAGATTCTTGGAAAGACATTCTTGAAATTCTTGCAACAGCATCTAATGAAGTTAAAGCAAGAGCTGAAACAAACATTGTCATAATACATAATCCCCAAGATTGAGGTAAACCAAGTTGAGCAACTAAACCAGTAACACCAGCTGAGAATTTAGTAAATGGTGTTGCTGTATCAGCTAAAGCCATATTAGCAAGTGTACTATCTAAGACACCAGATGCTTTTAAGTTTGGTAAAGCACCAACAATAACGATAACTAAGATAGCAAGTAATGATTCAAGTAACATAGAACCATAACCAACTTGTAACATATCTTTTTCGTTTTCTACTAATTTTGAACTTGTTTCAGATGAGACAAGTGAATGGAAACCAGAAACGGCACCACAAGCAATTGTAACAAATAATGTTGGGAAGATATAACTTCCTGAAGCAGATTTAAATCCTACAAAAGCAGGTGTTGTAATTGTTGGATTGCTTACAAATACACCAATTACAGCAGCAACGATCATTCCAATGAATAAGAATGTTGTTAAATAATCACGTGGTGTTTTAAGCAACCACATAGGTGTAACTGAAGCAAAGAAAATATATACAAAGACAACATAAATCCAAGTTGTTTTAGTAGCATATACTGGAAACATAATTCCAAGTGCTAACATAGCAATAATTAAAGCAATACCAAGAATCACTTTTGGTAAACCTTCTAGTTTAACTTTTTTCAAGAATAAACCAAAGGCCATTGCTACGAAAACATATAAAATTGAAATTGAAGCAGCACTCGCATTTGGTGCAAGTTTAGCTCCATCAGCACTAATTCCATTAAATGTTCCAGCAACCATATCAGCGAAAGCTGCAATAACAATTAATGTAAAAATCCAACAAAATAAGAAAAATAATTTTTTACCTTTACGTCCAATATATTTTTCAATGATTTGTCCCATTGATTTTCCTTCTGTTTTAACAGAAGCATAAAGTGCTCCAAAATCTTGTACAGCACCAAAGAATACGCCACCAACGATAACCCATAAAAAGGCTGGTAGCCAACCAAACATCATTGCCATAACTGGTCCAGTTACAGGTCCAGCTCCTGCAATTGATGAGAATTGATGAGCAAAGACTGACCATTTGTTTGTAGGTACAAAGTCTGTCCCATCTTCTTTTGCAACAGCAGGTGTTGTTGCTTTTGGATCAATTCCCCATGTTTTAACTAAGTAACGACCATAGAATAAATAAGCCACTACTAAAATTAAAGCACTTAATCCAAGTAATAGTAAACCATTCATAAATGAATCCCCCTCTTTTAAATCAATCATCACATATAAAAAGGTTTTCGCTTAACTTTACGCTAAGACGAAAACCTTGTTCCGCGGTACCACTTAGATTGCGATATTTAATCGCCCCTTCACATCTTTTTATAATGCTATTTCTTTAACGCAGAAATTACGATTTCCCTACTTTTATTTCAAGATAATAGCTCACAAGTGATGGTCTTATATCATTACCTACATTCTTTCCACCAACCGAATGTTCTCTATAGGAAGCGGATGTAAAATCGTATCTTGTTCATCGCTCATTTATATGTATGCCTATATATTATACCTCTTTTTTTGTTTGTCAATAGTTTTTTATTTTAATAACTATATTTTTTATCAATAAATATTTATTTCGTTCAGTCAACTCATCTTTTGATACATATAATATATTGGTGATTATATGTCTCTACCTTACATGAATACTGTTTTACTTAATCAGATGATTGTTATCATTTCACAATCATTTAATGAATGTTTTTCAAATGATGAACAGGCCATTATTGGCGCTTTTTTAACAACTCTAGGAGATATGCTCTCTTTAAACAGTGCTTATATCTCTTATTTACAAGAGCAAAATTCCCTTTCTAAACAAAATCAAAATGATTATGATTTATTAGAAAAAGTATTGAAAAAATAAAAGAAGAAATTAATAAAATGAAAAGTAATGTCCAAAAATGAACATTACTTTTATTAATTATTAACACTTTGATGTGGGGCATATGTCGCATCATCAATTCCTTTAAAAGTATAGCCTAAATTTTTATAGTGTTCAATAATAGCAGGTAAGGCTTGAACAGTGGTATCCTTAGCTTGTGTATCGTGGCATAAAATCATGACATTATTATCATGACATGATGTCCCGTTTCTAATCAACTTATCTACAGCTACATGATTTCCTGAAGCATCTGTTGAATCTCCATTCCAATCATAATATTGATATCCTTTTTCAACAACTTCTTTTGTAAGAGTTGACATAATTCCTTGACAATATCTTCTTGATACTGTATTTGAACTTCCACCTGGGAAACGAATATAATGTGGTACAAAACCGATTTCTTTTTTTACCATTTGACCTACTTTATTTAAATCATCAAAATAAGCATCAACTGAAGCATAGACAGTTGAATATTCATGACTATACGTATGAAGAGCAATCGTATGTCCTGCATTATAAGCATCTTTAATCAAATAATTATAATCTTGATTTCTTCCTGTTACAAAAAATGTTGCTTTAGCATCATATTTTGCAAGTATATCCATGATTTTTTTAGTATTTTCTGATGGACCATCATCAAATGTTAAATAAACCACTTTTTCATTTGATTGTTTATCACTTCCGATTTTTTAATAACTTCTATTTTCTTTTGGCTATTGTTTTGTTACCTGAACTATCTTTTGCACTATAAGTAACTTCATACGTTCCTTCTTTAGAAGTATCTAAATTTTTATCATCAATTTTGTATTTAATTTCTTCTAAACTATTATCACTTACTTCCACACCAGCTTTTAAATCAGGTGTTGTATTTAAAGAAACCGTCAAATCATCCAATCCCTTAAATACAGGTTTTTGTGTATCTACAACTTGAATCGTTGTTGTATATTCTCTATTTTTATATGTATATGTCACTTCATATTTTCCTAGCTTTTTAATATTTAAATTTTTGCTTTGACATGCTACATCTTTAACACTTCCATGTTCAACTTCACTAATATAGCTATTGGGATTAAATTTTCCATTAATTTCTACTGTCAGATTTTCTTTAAAATGCAGTTGTTTTTTTATAAATGTTTGATAAACAAATAAACCTATTCCTAAGACATTACTCCAATCAAAGTAATCACTAATTTTTTTCTATTTTTCATATAGACTCCTACTCTTTTCTAAATATTCTTGTACTTTTTTAATAAACCTATCAATAACTGGTGAAAGACGTGTATATTTCTTCCATATAAAAACGGTATTTGTTGATAGTTCTGGATAAAAGGGAATGAAACAAATATTCTTTTGATTTAACACCTGATAGGCTCCTTCTACTGTAATCGCTACTCCTTGATCATCTTGAATAAAAGGAAGAATTGCTGAAGCAAAATTATAAGAAAACATGCTGTGCAACGAAACATCCCCTTTTAACCAATTAGAAATTTCACTTTGAACAATTTCTCTATTTGTTAAAAACAATGGTAATTCTTTTAAATCCTCTTTTTTAACATAGGGATTATTAGCCAAAGAATTAGTTTTTGAAACAATGATTCCCCATTTTTCTTGAAGCGGTATACGTAAATGATTATATTTTGAAATATCTACTGGTTCCAACAAAATCCCAATATCTACTAATCCTTGATCAACTCTTTCTTTAATCAAATCCGCATTTCCTACATAGATATCAAATTTTACAAGAGGGTATTCATCATGAAACTCTTCAATTACTTGCGAAAGAACCGTTTGTGAAGATGAAAAAATACCCGTCCCTATCATAATTTGACCAACCATTTCTTCTTCACTTTGAGTAATCTCTTGTTCTGTTTTATTAACAAGTGATAAAATTTCTTCTGCTCTTCTTCTAAGTAAAACACCCTCATCTGTGAGTTCTATTTTTCTTTTTCCTCGAATAAACAAAGGCTTCCCTAATTCATCTTCCAACTGTATTAATTGTCTTGATAATGTAGGTTGTGTCATATGTAGTTGCTTAGCTGCACGCGTAATATTTTCCTCACGCGCAACCATTAAAAAATACTGAAGTATTCTAAGTTCCATGATTTTTACCTTCCTTTTTATTTTAACCCATATTTCTTAAAAAAAATCTAAATTATTCTAAAGATTTCTAAAGAATTATATTTTTTCTAAATATCCGCTTTCTATCCAGCCTATTTCTTTATTTTTGATAATATAGGCAAATTTCCCATATAATCCTATTACTTTAACATCTTCATTTTCATGAACCGTTATAAAATGATCAATATAATCATCTAAACAATAAAAGTGTTTATTTTTCAAATAAATAAATTCATTTTTGATCCATAACATTTGGTTTGTATGAATAACTTTACAAAATGAAAATTCTTCTCTTTTTTCTAAAATTTCTATTTCAAAATTTGGCCAGGAAACCTTATGATTTTCCTTATTTTCTACAAATTTGTCTTGTTTTATTCTATAGATTGGTAAAGGTTGTACAAAATGATTCTTAAAAGTTAAATTCTTACCATCATTTTCAATAATAAGTGCATTCAATTGACTGATAAATTTAACCCCTGTTCCGCCATCAATACTAATTATTTTTTATCAAAATCCATCAAAACATCATTTTTAATTTGAGTTTGATAATTTGACGTTGGCAAATGACCTACTATGACATATTTTTTTAAACAATGACCTACTTTTTGAAAATCTCTTTTTTCGATAAATGAAGAAAGCGGTGCATTTTGCCAATCATTTTTGTTTTCAATCCCAGCATGAATACATAAAAAATCATCGGTTTCTATTGAAGTAGGCAAACTCGCTATATAATTAAGTTCTTCTTGTAAAGATTCTCTTACAATTTTTTGTAAAATTTGTGGTTTTTCTTTCTTCAAATCTAAATGTTTTCGAGAAACAATTTGATCAATCATTCCACTTTTACCAATTTTACGTAAGTAATGTAACATTTCTTGGCAAAGACCATCATCATTAATCAATGCATCTAAAGCATATTCACAATTACCTAGTAAAACATATACCTTTGGCTTTTTTGTTGTAAATATTGAAGATAGTGTACTGTTTCTATAGCTTGTGTTCCCTTTCTACAAAATCTCCATCAATAATCAAATAGTCTTGTGTAGTATATCGTGCTTCTTTTAAAAGCTGTTTGAAACGATCTAAATGACTATGAATATCAGAAACAACAATACATCTATAAGGTTTTTCTATATTAAGTTTTTCATGTCTTATTTCTATCATATATCACCTATTTAAAAAGGATAGAAATTCTATCCTACTTTCTTTTTAACATTGTTTCAATAAGTTCATCATTATTTTTAGTATTTCTAAATAATAAAAGCGCATCATCTAAATTTTGACTCGCACGTGTCCCATTTAATGAATAATGAATCATATGGTTCACTTGTAGTTCTTTTTCACTTAATAATAAATCTTCTCTTCTTGTTCCAGATTTAGCTATGTCGATTGCTGGAAAAATGCGTTTTTCTTGCATTGCACGAGATAATACAAGTTCCATGTTTCCTGTTCCTTTAAACTCTTCATAAATAACATCATCCATACGACTTCCTGTATCTACAAGAGCAGTTGCAAGAATCGTCAAACTTCCCCCTTCTCTCATATTTCTGGCCGCACCAAAAAATCTCTTTGGCATATAAAGACAGTTTGGATCTAATCCCCCTGAAAGTGTTCTTCCTGATGGCGAACAAATCAAATTATAAGAACGTGTTAAACGTGTTATACTATCTAATAAAATCATTACATCTTGACCATGTTCAACAAGACGTTTTGCTCTTTCAATGACCATTTCTGATACTTTTTTTATGTCGATCTGGTGTTTCATCAAAACGTTGAATAAAGAACTTCCACATTATCTCCTTCAACAGCTTCTTTAATATCCGTTACTTCTTCTGGTCTTTCATCAATTAATAAAATTAAAATATGTATATCTTTATTATTTTCTTTAACAGCTAAAGCTATATCTTTTAAAAGCGTTGTTTTTCCTGCTTTTGGAGGAGAAACAATAATTCCTCTTTGACCTTTACCAATAGGAGCAAGTAAATCTATCATTCTCATCGCTATTTTTCCACTTTTGCCAACACTAATTTTTCATTTGGAAAATTGGTGTTAAGCTTTCAAAGGATTTTCTTTTCATTGCTGTTTCTAAATCATAATGATTGATTTTTGAATATGTAAAAGAGATCTAAACTTTTCAGATGCTTTTGGTTCCCTAACAACACCTGTAATAAAATCACCTGTTTTTAATTTAAATTTATAAATTTGTGATTGAGAGACATAGACATCATGAGGATCTGATAAATAATTTGCATTTCTAATAAAACCAAATCCATCAGGCAATACTTCTAAAAAACCTGTTGTAATGATTCCATCATCTAATGAATCTTTTGTATATTCTTTCTTTTC
>ENA-OQCS01001253-OQCS01001253.1-human-gut-metagenome-genome-assembly--contig:-NODE-1253-length-13327-cov-1.939773_pt1 | contig 13327 bp, 23 predicted proteins | sample MGYA00242757_ERZ504575 | MGnify/ENA primary metagenome ERZ504575 (study PRJEB26092, sample SAMD00036297) | human gut metagenome | host: Homo sapiens | study: EMG produced TPA metagenomics assembly of...
AACAACGCTTCTATTTTTCTACCGGAAAATACCGACTGAGAGTAGGCACACAATAATATTTTGAGCATCATTCTCGGGTGATATGCCGGGCAGCCCGTTTCTTTGTAATATTTATCAAAGGCCTTTTGGGAATACTTTCAACCAAATTGTTTACGTGCCTTGCGATATCGTTATCCTGAATTTTTATTTCTAAATTTAGAGGCAAACCAGCTGATTTATGTTATAATTTTTGTACATGACGAGTTCCTTTCCTTGTTTTTGTTATTTTGTGGTGATTTAATTCTAACAGAAAAGCAACTCGTTGTGTACTTTTAGCACTAAAAACCAGTGGAAATTTACCTGACGGTAAAACTCCACTGGTTTTTCTGTTTAAGGTTGGGTTTTGTCCCAGCCTCTTTTAGTATTTACAACGCAAGCCTGCGAGCGCAGGCTTGTCTTTTTTATTTTAGAAACGGAAATCTCTTTCTCCCTGAGCAATTTTTTGCAGACGCTCTAGGCAAACCTCACGCACCTTTTCCTGCGGAATATTCGGCAACTCGGCCTGCAACAGTTTTTCGCCCAAAGCCTTTGTTGCCGGAGAAGCATAATCCTCCAGATATTCCTTCAGCGTCAGCAGCGCATTAGGATGGCAGCAGTTCTGAATCTGCTTGGACTTACACAGCTCCATAAATCTGTCGCCTGTGCGTCCGGCACGGTAGCAGGCAGTACAGAACGATGGCAGGAAGCCAAGTCCATCAGCCATTCAATTACTTCATCCAAGAACGTTGTCAGAAACGTCAAACTGCTCGGTATCGGTAGGGCGCACATCCTCGGTGTAACCGCCTACGGAAGTACGCGAGCCGCCGCTAATCTGAGAAATACCAAGATGCAGTGCCTTTTCACGCACAGCCTGATTTTCACGTGTAGAAATAATCATACCTGTATACGGAACAGCAATGCGGATAATAGCAATAATCTTGCAGAAGGTTGCATCATCAATACCATTGTCAAAAACGCCCGGGTCGATATCATCGGCGCGTTTGATACGCGGTACGCTGATGGTATGCGGACCTACGCCATGTACTGCCTCCAGATGCTCGGCATGCATCAAAAGGCCGGCCAATTCGTAACGGTAACGCTCCAAACCGAACAGTACACCCAAGCCTACATCATCAATGCCGCCCTCCATCGCTCTGTCCATCGCCTCCGTATGGTAAGCGTAATTGTGCTTCGGTCCACGCGGGTGCAAGTTTTCATAGCTTTCCTTATGATAGGTTTCCTGGAAGAGGATATAGGTACCAATGCCCGCTTCCTTCAGCTTACGGTAATTTTCTACGGTAGTAGCCGCAATGTTTACGTTTACGCGGCGGATAGCGCCGTTTTTATGCTTAATAGAATAGATAGTCTTAATGCAGTCCAGAATATACTCAATCGGATTGTTTACCGGGTCCTCGCCAGCTCCAGCGCCAAACGCTTATGGCCCATATCCTGCAGTGCGATAACCTCAGCACGCACCTCGTCCTGAGTCAGCTTTTTACGTCCGATATGCTTATTAGTTGCATGGTAAGGACAATATACGCAGTGATTGATACAATAGTTGGATAAATACAGCGGAGCAAACAGCACTATACGGTTGCCGTAAAAGTCCTTTTTAATCTGCTCAGCCAGAGCAAACATTTCCTGTACCAGCTTTTCGTCCTCGCAGGCAAGCAGTACGCTAGCCTCACGATGGCTCAAGCCCTTGCGCAGCTTGGCTTTGGCAATAATCTGCTCCAGCAGCTCCTCGTTGTTTTGTTGGCCTCAGCATAAGCAAGTGTGTCGAGGATTTCCTCATGACAGATAAATTCTTCGGCCTTCATTGATTTTGCATTATACATTTTGTCTCCTCCTTACAGGTCAGTAATATCTTTCCCGTCAGATAGTTTGTATCCAGCAGTCTATTCCTTGGCAATTACGTTGGAATAAACAGTTTTGGTATTTACACCGGCCAGCAGTCCCAGTTTACCGCTCATAGCGCTGATAATATCCTGCGGTGCATCAACGGCAACGCAGATAATATTAACATTCTTCTGGCGATAGGGCAGGCCCATGCGGCCGATAATATAACTGCTGTAGGTATGCAAAATTGCGTTAAGCTCTTCCACAGCCTCAGGCTGCGTTACAATCAGAGAGATAACAGCTTACTCTTGGTTTCCATACTAATCACCCCTTCTCTTTTTTGGAACATGGCAGAAATCTAAATCTGCGATATTTTGCTGAATATATCTATAATAGTATACCATATTTCACGAAAAGTGTGGTATACTAATCCTATAAATATTTATCCGCTTGTAAACAGCTTATAACAAAAAGGAGCCATTATAATGCTGAATATATTTTTCTCTTTATTTCTTTTGGGCATGCTGATCGTTTTATGCGGCAAGGCTATCAGCCGTGCCATGCACCAGCAACAGCCGTTAAACAGCAAGGAAGCTGCTCTGCTCATAGCACTTTCGCTTGGCTGTCTTTTTGCCCTGAACGCCGGCGTCAGCGCTGTCTACAAAACCCAGCTGCTTTTCTACTGAAAAGGGCGCAGCCCGGCTGCCGCAAATGCGGCAGCTTTTTTCTTTACGCAAAAAAGAGGCAGACAGCAGGCTTTTGCCTCGCTGTTTGCCTCTTATGCTGCTATTTTGTTTTACGTTCTGTCGCAGAAATCCCCATTAAAGCCTTTTAAAGCGTCTATAATTAATTCTGCTTCAGCAAATTAATAGTTGGTTACCTTCAGCTCGAAATAACCTTGAGGATGGTCGCATACCGGACATTTTTCCGGAGCCTTTTCAGCAATAACAATCTTGCCGCAGTTAGTGCAGATCCAAACCTTTTTCTCTTCACGTTGGAAAACACGGTCATTCTCAATGTTTGCCAAAAGCGCACGATATCTTTCTTCATGCTCTTTTTCAATCTTGCCTACTTCTTCAAACAGGAATGCAATTTTATCAAAGCCTTCCTCTTTGGCAACCTTGGCAAATTCGGCATACATTTCGGTCCACTCATAGTTTTCGCCTGCAGCTGCATCCTTCAGATTTTCAATAGTCTGGGGAACAGCGCCACCATGCAGTGCCTTGAACCACAATTTAGCATGCTCTTTTTCATTACCGGCAGTTTCGGTAAAAATAGCGCCAATTTGGTTATAGCCTTCTTTTTTGGCTGCACTTGCATAATATTGGTACTTAGTGTGAGCCTGAGACTCGCCGGCAAAAGCGGTCTGCAAATTTTTCAGTCTTGCTACCTTTAAATCCATTTCAATTCCTCCTCTTGAAACGACGCAACAGCCTTCCCAAACTAAAGCTTATATAGCCTTAGAATCAGTTTTGGTCATCACCCACTTCTTCGCTTACAGGGCGCTCTGCCATTTCCTTTTGGCATTCAGGGCAGATACCGCTGAAAACAATATCATGATGATTCATTTTGTAGCCAGTTACAGCAGCTACCTTTTCATCCATATCCGGGATATAATCAAAGTTTTCTACGTTCATAAACTTACCGCATTCAGTGCATTTGATGTGATAATGTCTTGCGAGAATATGATCAAAACGATCAGCACCGCTAGGAACGGAAACCTTGCTCAGCAGGCCGCTTTCAACCAAAGAATTAAGGTTGCGGTAAACGGTACCTTTGCTGATATCGGGATACTCCATAGTGATGCGGTCATATACTTCTTCAGCAGTAGGGTGATCTGCTAAAAAACGTACAGCCGCGATAACAAGTTGTCTTTGAATAGTGTTTCTTTTAGCCATTTTCACCATCCTTTATCAAAAATAATTCTCATTTAGAATTATACACCCTCCGTTAAAATTGTCAAGTATTTTTAGTACCAATCTACAAAATAATCACAAATAAATTTCTACTTTTTTTTGCTGTTGTCTAGCAGATAATCAATTCATTCTTAATTTTAAAATTACTCATATAGAAAAAACATAACAAAGAATAGAAAATGCTTCTCATTAACACTTGATTCAAGATATAAAAAAAGTACTGTCAGAAACTTGTCCGACAGTATTAGTTAACCTATACCATTTATTCGGTTTTCTCCCAGATTAACTGCACAGGCAGATTAGAGGCTCCGGGAGGAGACCAGATAAAGCTGTATTCTCCTGCTTTCAGCTTTCCAAGCTCAATGGCTTCCTCTATTTTTGTCCCTACGCACACCGTGCTCTCCGGTAATGCCAGCAGCTGACGCTCACCCTTAGTTTTATTTTCCAGTACGCCATAGCCGGCAAATGGTCCGCCGATCGGATTCAAAATAAAGCTGATAGCTTTTACCGGTAACAGTAAAGTTTACCTTATAGATAACGCCGTAGTTACCGTAGTTTTCCGCAGGCAGTCCGGTAGTAGCATCAACGCCCTTGGCATAGCCCTCCTGCGACGTTGCCAGCTCCAGCATGAGCGGTTTTCCGGCGCATTGACAGGCTTTTTCAGCGTATAGTTCCAGTCTGCAGCCTCAAATGTACCGCGCAGCGGATGTTCATCCATCGGCTGAATTGCGGCAGCCTCGTTAAACAGCTCCAGATCACTCTTTGTTTCGCACATCAGTACACTTACCTCAACAGGCTTGTCAAAGTGCAGGTCAATAGTTGCCGTATACAGCTTATCTGTCGGCAGAATAATTCCGCGACCGCTGAGCAGCTCATGACTGCGGCCAAAGCCCAGCTTGCCATCCTGCGGCTTCTGGCTGCTGTCATCAAAATATTCCTTTTGAGAGTTTTTGCCGTCACGCATATAATCATAGTTAAAGCCTGCCACACCGCTGCGTGTTACCTTGTAAGTCACAGGGCGCAGATTGTCTGTATTCTTCAGCATTACCGCCAGCTTTTTCTTACCGGCAACACCATTGACATGATGCAGAAATAAACGTACATCACCCTCCACCTTATCTCGGTACAGTATACCGTTATTATAAACAGTTTCCGGACTGTCGCTGAAAAGCAGCTTCGGTCCATTGGCGACAAAATCCGCCTGCGCCTGCTCGGCAACATAATCCTCCGGAATAAATACCGGTCTTTGCTGTGCGCCTGCTATGTTCAGCACGCCACAGGATACAGTAACAAGAAAAGCCTGCAAAGCTTTTTTTAAGTTCATCAAACCCCTCCCTCAAACTCACGAAAAACTATCCGCAGCCAAAATTATTCACTATAATTAAAGCTGCGGACTCAGTAACAATATTCTAAAATTTTTATTTCAGGCTGTTTTTATAATCAGCCATAAACTGCGCCAGCCCTTTATCTGTCAGCGGATGGACAATCATCTGCTCCAACACCTTAGTCGGAATAGTTGCAATCTGGCATCCTGTCAGCATAACCTTTTCCACGTGTTCCAGATTACGGATGCTTGCAGCAATTACTTCGGTAGTAATGCCATAAAGCTTAAAAGCTTTAACAATGTTTTCTACCAGCTGTACACCGTTTTCACCGATATCGTCCAAGCGTCCGATAAACGGGCTGACATAGCTGGCACCTGCGCGTGCGGCTAGCAAAGCCTGGGCCATGCTGAATACCAGAGTTACATTGGTTTTAATACCTTCCGCGCTCAGAATTTTACTGCCTTCAGGCTTCCGGGATGCAGGGAATTTTAATAACGATGTTATCCGCAATCTTTACAAGCTTGCGTGCTTCCTCTACCATGCCGTCACATTCGGTGCTGATAACCTCAGCGCTGACAGGACCGGCAACCAGCTTGGCAATTTCCGGAATAACCTCAGCTTGGGTACGGCCGCTTTTGGCAATCAGGCTCGGGTTGGTTGTAACACCATACACAACACCCCAATCGACAAATTGGCAATCTCCTCTACATTAGCAGTATCCATAAAAATCTTCATTTTTTAACTAACCCTCTTTACAAATCAAATTCATATTTTTGTTATTTATTATTGTGCTTTATTGCGCGTCCTTACGGAAGTACGACTACCTTCTCAGGATGAGTCTGAGCTGGCAAGCTCATAGTCATCATGCTGCTCCAAACAAGCAGCTTATCGCCTTTTTTAATCTTAGCGAAGTCTGCGCAGGCAGCTGCATCAATCGTTGCAATAACATCATTATTGGTGTTGAGTACGGTTACATAGCTTCCATCCTTAGCAAGACTTGCCTGTGCTACCTCAAAAGCTTGCAGGCTCTTCGCTGTCTTCAATCACAATCGCCAGAGCATGGCTTTGCGGCGGCATGCTGCGTGTCATGGTTGCAGAATAATAAGCAGTAACCTTCTGGCCTTCCTTTAAAGCATAGGGCAGACGCAGCTTACCGCTGGCACCCTCCACAACGTAGGTATCACGGTCAACAATAGCTGCAACCATATTTCTGCTGCCCTCGCCTTTAATAACATACATACCATCCTCTACAGCAACGATTTCACCACGGGTAACATAGGTTCCCGGTGCGCGCATTACCTCAGGATTTGCCTGTACCTCATCCAGGGGAGAGGATTGAGCCGCGTCAGCGGCGAAAGCACTGCCGGCACCCAACAGCGCCATGCAGGAAAATACTAAAGCGATTTTTTTAAGTGATTTCATAATATATGCCTCCAAGATATTGCTTTTGTTTATGCTTATAAGTATAGCATAAGATTATGGCAAAATCATGGCAGTTTTGATTAATTATTTACTTGTTGCTGAAATGTACAGCGATTTCCGTAACGGTAGCAGCAGCCTTCCACAGGCAATCCTCATTGAAATCGAAGTGACTGTTGTGATGACCTGCGGCGATTTTGGTACCGTACATCATATACAGAGCACGGCCGCCGTGCTGCTGTACGCGCTCCATGAAGTAACCGCAGTCCTCGCTGCCGCCCATGTCCACATATTCAACAACCTCTCATAATGACATTTTTCCTCAATCAGCTCTGCTACCTCATGGCCCAGCTCCTTGTCTGCAAAGCAGGCAGGTGCAGCCCCGGCCATGGTGATTTTTACCTTAACGTCATACATAGCGGCGCAGGCATTAAGAATGCGCTTAGCCTCGGTAACCATGTATTCATCAATTTCGGTAGTAGCACCGCGTGTTTCCAGCTTAATAGCAGCGATATCAGGCACAACATTGCGTCCGGTGCCGGCGTGAGTACGCCTACGTTGATACGGCTGGAGCCTTGCTGTTACGGGGAATGGTATTCAGGGAAATTGCAGCCTGTGCTGCTGCCAACAAAGCATTCTTGCCCTGCTCCGGAGCAGCGCCTGCGTGGGCAGACACACCGGTAAATTCCGCATCCAGCTTCGTAGTTGCCAGAAAACCGTCAGTCATCGTTACCAGGCAGTTGTTTGTAGTAGCCTTGAAGCCGATATGACCGCCGAACAGATAATCGACATCATCAACTACACCGGCGTTCATCATAGCGAAGGCACCGCGTACACCTTCCTCCGCAGGTGGAAAATCAATTTTATGGTGCCTGCCAAACGTGCTTTATTGGCGGCAAGCAGCTTTGCTGCCGACAGGCCGATGGTTACGTGACCGTCATGACCGCAGGCATGCATAGCCTTTTTATGTTCGGAAGCAAAGCCTTCCTTAGCTGGGCGATGCTCCTCGCTGCGCTCCTCTTCTACATCGTTGCAGTCCATATCAAAGCGGAAGGCAACTGTTTTACCGGGTTTATCTGTTTTAAGAGTTGCCACGATACCGGTCTTGCCGCCTGCCATCTTCTTTACCAGCTCCGGATCCGCACCTTCGCTGATTGCTCTTTGCATATAATCAGCCAGCTCTGCCTCGCTCGGCACGCCCATCATAGATTTTTCGTCAATAACGTCATCGCCGAATTTAACATCATAGCCAAGATTTTTCAGCTCACCGATAATCATGCTTGCCGTACGGAATTCCGTCCAGCCTGTTTCCGGATGTCTATGCAAATCTCTGCGGCGTTCGACCATTTCATCTTTTAATTCTTCAGCCTGTTGCCAAATTGTTGCCATGTTTCTTACCCCCATTAAAAAAGTACAGTCTGCTCACTTTCTAAAGGCAGATAAACCTCGCTCTTATCTTTTAAACGATTGTTATTATCCACCCACTGTCCGCACGGACATTGTATTGCAGCGGTAGGCAGCGCCCAAGCCAAATGTTTTCCGCAATCAGGACAGATATATTCTACCTGCAGCCTGTCACGCTCTTTTTTCTTCATAAATAAAGCGCACCTCCTGCTTCTTATTGCGTTTTTTATTATAGCACATTTGTACCATTAAGAAAATGCTTTGACGGCAGTAAGTGTTAAAAGTAAGTAAGTTAAGCAACTGCTTCATTTTATTTATTAATGTCATGCTCCTGCCGGTTCGTGTTTTTTCTGTGTCTTTCAGGTTAAAAATTGTATTTATATGCTATAATTAAGCTGATTAAATCAGAGTCAGGAGGTTAGAAATATGACTAAGATTAAACAAATGCTTTGTGCCCTGCTTACCGTCTGCTGCTGCTTATCGGCAGTACAAATGCTATGGCAGCACAGCCTGATACACCGAGCATCAGCGTCAGCGCCAACGCAAGCATTGAGGTGGCACCGGATACTGCAGTAATCAGCTTTGATGTCAATGGCAAGGCCGTACCGCTGCCGAAGCAACAAGCGCATCTGCCGCCAAAATGGATAGTGTTAAGCGTAATCTGCTTGGCTGCAATATTCTGGGTAATGATATTACAACAACAAGCTATACTCTTTATCCAGATACCGATATCAAGGGTAAAATCACCGGTTATACCGCCAGCAACAGTGTACACATCAAGCTCAAGGATATCAGCAAGCTTGGTCCGGTAATTGATAAAATCAGTGCTGCCGGCGTTGATACAATAAATAATATTTCCTTCAGCGTCAGCAGCAGAGAGCTTTACCGCAACAAACTGCTGGCTCAGGCTGTTGAAAACGCACGCCAGCAGGCTGCCGTGGTTGCCAATGCCGGCGGACGCACGCTCGGCAAGCTGCTGAGCGCCAACATCAGCACCTACAGCGGCGGCATGGGGCGCTCCTATGGCAACATGAAGCTGATGGCTGCATCCGACAGAGCTGTTGCCCCCGAAACAAGCATCTCTGCGCAGGAAATTACGATTAAAGCCAGCGTTGATACTGTTTTCGCCATGGAATAAATTACTGCAAGCTAAAAACTGCTGCCTAGCGTCACAGACGCAGGACAGCAGTTTTTCTTTAGCAGAACAAGCCTGCCGTATTGCACTGTTTTATTTTTTCTTCGGCAGCTTATATTCCTTCAGCGCCTGAAAAAAGCTCCGCACTTCCGGGTGCATATTGAGCGCACAGCTCCTTGAGTGCCGCAAAGTTTTTCAGCTCTACACCCCACAAAAAGCAGTCAGCATCATCATAAGCAGCAACAACGATAAACTTTGGCATCCAGCGGTGTTTTGCCCAAATCATCCGTCAGCATAATATAATCCGTGCCAAAATCCATACCGTACACCGTAATATTTTCTTCCGGAGTAGCATCCTCCCAAAAGCCCAGTTGATCAAAATCAGCAGCAGTAAGCATAATACACCTCATTTTCATATAATCTATCCTTAATATAACACGTTGCGCTGTCATTTGCAACTTTAGCTGATGACATAGTCTAACTTATCTTTATGCCGATACTCGGCTCCTTATTCAGCCAAAATTTGGTTTACTATTTTTTATTATTAGTTAACAATATAAAGATATTCAAAGAGTAAATTTTGTAAATAAAATTCGTCTTTTTTTATAAAAATACTGCCCTATCCTACCCGAAATCGCCATTTGGTGTAGGGACATTCAGGTATAAATCTGTCATAATATACTTGAAGGACGAAGCAACGGCTCGCGTTCATACCGATGAAGATAAAATATGCTATTGTTAAACAACAGCTGGAGGTGTTATTATGGCAAGCTTAACTGTAAATCCTGACTACAAGCTTATCGGCAACAATATCAAACAAATGCGTACCAAATCACAGGTGTCTCAGCAAAGCCTGGCAAAAGCGATTAATATTTCCCAAACCCACATGAGCAATCTGGAAAACGGTAAGACCGGCGTAAGCCTGGCAATTGCATCCGTATCTCCCAACATCTTAAATGCAGCCTGGATGAGCTGATTTTCGGCACTAATAAAAAATCTTATCCGGCAGCAAGCAAGCCATTGAGCGACCACACTGTTGATGAATTCAATCAGCTTCTGAAGCGCTCTCTGGCAGAAATGATGTTTCAATGTCTGCAGCACCCGGAAGTCCAAAATGTAAAATAAATCGAGCTGCTTTTCAGTTCTATCCTTAAAACCGCTGCGTCACTTTGGACGCAGCGCTTTTTGTATGCAAAAACCCCGCCATTGTGGCGGGGTTAAAAAGAGCTTAAGCGGTGAGCAAAGAAAAGAAGCTCCTAATGTGTTAATATACTAATGACCTGCCAGTCAAAGTAAAAAACACATTAGGAGAACATTAAAATGCCGAAAAAGCAAGATAATATCGTAAATAGTTTAGCACATACCAAAGTACAGTTTACAAGGGACTACACAGTAGGTATCTGACGGGAGGGGTGCCGCCAGTCAGATTTTCCATGTGATGTTCAAGCTGTCGCTTGTGGCGGCTATGGTGGTGATCATCAAATCCACCACACGCCGCTTGTCATCAAAAGATACATTCTCCCAGGTATCGAGGTAGCCGGAAATCTGGCTGACCTGTTCCGGGCTGATGGCCTCCACAGTCAACTCCGCTATCCTTGCCAGAAGTTCCTGCTTGCGCCCGTCCAGTTCCGCTATCTTCACATTCACATAGGAGAACAGGACATTGTTTGCCCCCGTCAGACTGTCCACCAGCTTTTCAATCTCGCTGTCTACATGGGCAAGTTCCACTTGCAGGGCGGTGATTTTCGGGTTTGCCTTTGCCGCTTTCTTTTTTCCTGTCAGCGTCTTGTAGCTTGCCAGCTTCTTTACCATCTGCTGATAAACAACCGCTTCCAGTTCCGAAGTGATGATTTTCCCACAGCCAGGACAGCTTTTATTGTCCAGCCGTTTCGTGCAGCGGAGATACTGTTTGCCGGAGGATTGTAGATACTCATAAGAGCATACCCGCAATTCCCGCACTTGATTTTTCCTGCCAGCATGTGTGGGTGGCTTTCCGGGCAGACTGGATTTTCATGTTGTTCATCAGCTTCTTGCGGCAGGTCAGCCAGGTGTCGGAGGGGACGATACCTCATGGGGAGCCAGTACCAGCATTTGGTCTTTTAAGTCGTTTTTCTTGCTGGCCTTTACATCTCGCCCTTGATACAGATAGCAGCCGTTCATGCCCGTAAAATCGGCAACGTCATTGACAATGACTGTACCTTGACTTTTGAAAAATTCGTACACATCAAGGTCTGCCTGCACATAGACAGGATTGCGTAACATCTGCGCCAGCGTGGGGCGTATCAGCTCTTTGCCATGGAACAAAATCCCCTGTTCGGCAAAGTACCGGGTAATGTCCCCGTAGGAAGTTGTGGGCTGGGCGTACATCTCAAACATCAGCCGGATATTGGCCGCTTCCTCCGGGTTTACCACCAGCTTCTTTGTGTTGATACCGTCCATCTTGATAGGCTCCGTATGGAAGCCGTAAGGGGCTTTCCCGCCCATCTTAAAGCCCCGCTGACTGCGGGAGTAGTAAGCGTCCGTTACCCGCTTCTGTATCGTTTCCCGTTCAAGCTGGGCGAACACGATACAGATATTCAGCATGGCCCGTCCCATCGGCGTGGAGGTATCAAACTTTCCGTAGAGGACACAAACTCCACATTGTACTGCTGGAACAGCTCCATCATGTTGGCAAAGTCCAGAATGGAACGGCTGATACGGTCGAGCTTGTAACCACGACCTTTGCAATCAAGCCCCGCTTGATGTCCCGCACCAGTTCTTGAAACTTCGGACGGTCTGTGTTCTTGCCGCTGTACCCTTTGTCTGTGTATTCCTTGCAGTTACCGCCTTTCAACTCGTATTTGCAAAATTCAATCTGGCTTTCAATGGAAATGCTGTCCTTTTTGTCTACCGATTGTCTTGCATAGATTGCGTCTATCCGATTGTTCATATTGTCGCTCCTTTTCTTAAAAAAGAAACGGAGCTGCTGACAGTTCTATTATACCGCCAGCAGCCCCGCAAATCAATGATGGGTTTGGAAAACCTTATGTCCCGGCTTCCTCACTCTCCCGCTTGTCGGCGTACTTGCGGAACACCTCATAAAGCTGCTGTTCCAGTTCCCGGCGTTTGGCTGCTTCCTGTTCCGGCGTGAACACCGGGGAGAGATTTTCCAGTGTGATTTCCTTTCCCTGAAAAGTCACGATTTCGATTTCCTTTTTGTATCTGATATTACTTATAAGATCACCTTTCCTTTCCATGCTGCCGCTGTTGCCGTTTCAGTTCCGCTAAAATCTCCGGCGGGATACGGTCAACCAGCCGCCGCATATCGTCCAGTTCGCTTTTTAACTTCGCCCGTTCCATCGTGTCATTCATCTTGCCTTTTTCGCTGGCCTTTGCCCTGACTTCCAGCTTTTCATTTTCCGCTAACAAGTCATTGATTGTGACCTTGTATTTTTTCAGTTGCCCGGAGAAGTTCTCCATCTGCGGAAACCACTTTTTCAGCATGGAGAGGCTTCCTCTTTCTTCTTTCCGGCGTTCAGCGGGGTAATGCCGGAGAGAACCGCTTCAATGGCCCTCGCCTGTTTGGAGAGGTTGACCGCCTGTTTGAACAGCCGGGTGGGGATATGCTTCCGGCCTGTCTTGCTGGCACTTTCCCCACGCTCCAGGTCGGGGTACTGCTCCACCATACAGGCGTGAAAATCGTCCTGCCACTTCGTCAGATTGGCCCGGTTGCCGATAATTTCTTTGGCGCACAGGCGGTTGTCCTTTGTCAGCGGCACAAAGACCAAGTGCAGATGGGGCGTTTTTTTCATCCATGTGTACCATAGCCGAAACGATGTTCTCCCGGCCCACCCGGTCAATGAGGAAGTCCGCCGCCCTCTGGAAGTAGGCCGCTATCTCCTTTGGGGACTTGCCCTTGAAAACTCCGGCTGGCGGTAATCAGCGTGTCCACAAACCGAGTGCTGTCCTTGCGGGTGCGGCATCTGCCTGCTCGATGCGGCTCTGAATGAAATGGTAGTAGCGGCCATCCGGCTTGACGATGTGGAAATTGTACTTGCTCCGGCTGGTGTCAATGTCCGGGTTGCTGGCGTACTGCTCCTTTTTCCGTTCATGGTGGGCTTCCAGCGGCCCCGCCGGGTGGCCCTTGTGCTTCTCAAATCGCAAAATTGCGTGTTGTGCCATTGAACTCCTTTCCCCATTCCATTCCTTTCCGGCGGGTTTTCCCGCGAAAATATCTCTGATAGGATTGGAATGGAATGAATGTAAATAGATGGTTTTAATCTCTGTATTTC
>ENA-OQCS01001254-OQCS01001254.1-human-gut-metagenome-genome-assembly--contig:-NODE-1254-length-13325-cov-2.622670_pt1 | contig 13325 bp, 21 predicted proteins | sample MGYA00242757_ERZ504575 | MGnify/ENA primary metagenome ERZ504575 (study PRJEB26092, sample SAMD00036297) | human gut metagenome | host: Homo sapiens | study: EMG produced TPA metagenomics assembly of...
AGTAAGGAAAGAGGAAGTATCGACGTTTATCACATCTCCTTGCATAACACGCCACAACATACCACCAAAGACGAACAAGAATGTCAAAAAGATAGCATTACGAACAGCCGAATTCCGGATTTGCTCCGTTTCACGGCTTTCATTCTTACTCAATGCAAAGATTATTAACAAGCATCCTGCCATCATCAACAACTTTGTACATTCTTTATAAAACAGCAAATTAGTATCAGTTACTACTCCCTGCATCACCAAAATAAAAGGGATGAACAGAGCTACCAACAAGACAACATATCCTAAAGGACGACAATATACAGGTAATAATGCTTTCATGATTAAACGTTTTAATGAGACAAAAGTAAGTAAAAAAAGATATTTCACTACCGACACACATTAAAGAGAATCTGAGAAACAGCCTAAAAACACATTTATTGTTCTCAGTTTAATATATAGAGATTTTACTTGTGTTTAGGAAGGAGGCTTTTTTAAAAACAACTCTGTTAATTGGAGTTGTTTTTAAGCCTATATCTTCTATTTGTATTTGTCCCTATAGCTTCCAATGAATCCATTTGAGAAAGAATTTTTCTAGTTTTAGCAAGGCTAAGTCCTAAATGCTCAGCAATAGTATTTGTTTTTGATTCTCCATTTTCTTGAAGATATTTTTCTATTTTTAACATATTTATTCTTGTTTTATTACCAATTTTATCTTCTTTGCTTGTTTTCTTTCTTGTTTTTTTTATAAATTCGAGTGTTAATGTTGTTCTATCAGGATCAAATCTTTCTTCAATAACAGGTTCTTTCCATCCTTGATCATTCCACGTATTAGAGATATTAGGAACACCACTTCCTGAACGTTCCCCAATATTTATTAAATCAAACATTTTCATGAGTGTTTTGTTTCAAGAATCAGATCCCCCCTCTTCTCATTTGTTCTTTATCTGTTCTTATATATCCAGGATTTTCAAAAACAATTCTATCTTGATCTTTTTTTATAACAACGCCTCTTGTGCCATAATAATCAGCATTGATTAAACAGTTGGCTAATGCCTCACGAAGTGCCTTATGAATAGGAGTATCATCTATACGATTTCCACCTTCCATAACAAAAGGAATCTTTACATTTTTAATAATTTTCATTATAAACTCTAAAATAAAAATCCAACGAAATTGTTGGATCTCTATTTATTTTTAAATACGATTAATTTACTTAAAATATAATTCAAAATAACAACTATAACATTCTCGACTATCTTAAATAAAACATCGTATAAATTAAAGTTAACAAAGAAGCACATAAAAAACATATCTAATAACCCTGTAGCTAATCTTGAACTAAAGAATGATAAAGCTTCTTTAAATATTTATGCACTACTACTATTAAACACATATTTTCTATTTGTAATATAGGCAAATAATCCCGATAAAAACCATGCTACAGCATTCGAAAATAAATAGTTCAAATGTATAATATTTGAAAATAAATAATAGACAACAATATTTACAACTGTTGTTAATGTTCCAAAGATAAGATACATAATGATTTCTTTAAGCGATTATCTTTATAATGGAAGCAAGAGCTGTAATAAACACTATAAATCTAACAGTATCCATTTTAATAATCATCCCAATTTTCTTAGGTATACTTCTAACAATTCTTATATTGCGGAATGAATCAATCATTTCATTTGTCATATCCATTAAACCTTTTGCACAATAAGGAATCAATAAAACAAAATATGTAATAGTATACTGAGATTTAGCTTCCCAAAATAAATGAAATAAAAATCCACCAATAAAAATAGTTGGTAACAATAATCTATGCAATTTCATATGTCTTCCAGTAAAGTAAATATAAGCTAATGTTCCTAATAAAATAACTGTTTCATAGACATTATATATTTGGTACCATAACTCACTTTGAATATAAAACTACTATGCCTCGTTACCCAAGTTCCTTGAAAGTCAGGATTACACCATTGTGAAACTGTCTTTCGATATAAAAAGTTAATAAATTCTCCAGGGTGTGTTATGTAATAAGATAACGTATTACCTAAATCGCTTTTTGCTTGTGAATTTGCTACATTATAATCTCCGTTATTATTTTCATATACGCTCCAATTGTAGCCGTTATACCATCCTGGCGCCACATCACTATCTTGTAATCCCATTTCTACATATGCAATCATTGGTATACCTTTACCAAGTTCAATGCCTGTAATATTTTTGATAATTGTATTAGGAATCATTGAAGATGCAAAATAGGCAGGTACAAATAAAATCAATAAAATAATAGATGTATATTTTTTATTTAAAATAATATCAAATAAAATAAAGATAACCATTGCAACAAAAACAATCATATAATTAGATTTAAACATCATTGCAAAAATAATTGAAACAATCGATAAAACTATATATTTTATTTTACTTGTTTCAAAATATTGGTATCCCGCTAATATTGCAAGTAATGAAAAAGTATGTCCAAAGATATTTCCATATACAAATGCAACATAAAATGTTAAAGGGAAAAATATAAATAATAAAATAAGTGTCCAGTTTTTTAACTCATCATTATGAAAACTAATTTGTGATATTTTGCATAAACAATAATAACTAACTAATAACCCTATAATATTAAGTACTTGAAATGCTTGATAATTATTTTCTCCAAAGATAAATGATAAATAATAAAGAATAACAACAATTCCCGCTTGATTAGAACACTTTCCTACATATCCCATTGGTGTAAAATAACTATAATTACCATTCTTTAATCCAGCTGCTGCTTCTAAAATAGATGCTTGATCAGCTACAGGAACAAAATCAAATTTGAAAATCATAAAAATACCAACAATCAATAATATCAAGCTTAATATAATAAATATTTTATTAAAATAATAAGTATCCTGTGTTCTATAATGTTTTCTAACAAAATAAACAAAAAACAATACTATAATAAACCATAATAATAAATAAAATGGTTTATCAGCTACGATTGTTGTATGCTCATCCCAACTTAAATAAGCATTATTAAATAAACATAACAATGTAAGTAATAATGTTATAGCAGCAAAAAATCCTAATACAACATTTTTACCTAATTTCTTTAATTTTGAATCAAACACATAATCACCTTCAATTTAAATTATTGTACTTCCGAAACAAACAGCTATATAACTTGAATAACAAATAACGAATAATAAAATATAGATCCCTATCATTGATAACTCTATATATCTTGATTTTATTTGTATTTTATTTTCAATAAATTCACTAAAATATTCATAACCAATACTCATAAATAAAGCAATTGGAATTAAAATAGACATAATATACCTTCCTTGAGGTTGATAATCTATAGAATAAGAATATTTTATTGATAAAATAATTGGAATCAAAACACATAAAATTAAACATATTATAAAATAATTTTCAAATTTAAATTTGATTGATATTTTCTTTTTAAAGCAATAAGCATCATAATCATACCAAACAAAATTATTATTAAATATAAATAAAAACATTTTCCACTAATCATATATTGCATATATCCTGTGGTACAAATAAAACTTTTTATAGTTGTTATTATCCAATTTGTATCAAAAATCATAGAAAACACACTAATTCCTTGATTTTGATAAGTATCTCTTTGTGATAATTGATAACCTGGCATTGCATATTTTTCACCACAATCGTACATAGAATTCATTCCTAAAAAATCTCCATTATGGATCATTGCATTTCTAATAAAAAACCATCCACCAACAACTAAGGCAGCAATTGCTATTAGAAATCCTTTTTTTAAAAACTCATTAAATGTAAAATGTAATTTATAACTACTCATACAATATACAATAATACTACATAATATAAATCCATATGCATTATAATAGGTTAATGCACATAGTCCTATAGCAACACCTAAAAAAATACACCATTTACAATTCCAATTTGTTTTTATTCCCTTAATCCAACCATAAACAGTAAGTGCTGTTGTAAATATTGAAAACGAATCATTATTTAAATAAAGAGATAAGTACATGAATTGTGGTAATAGTGAAACAAAAATAGCAAAAAAGATATATTGTCATCTTATGATTAAATATTTCTTCACCAATTTTACAACATACAAAAAACGTAAGTGCCCCCGCAAGAACACTTGTTAGTCTTGTCGCAATCAATAAATGTACTGGAGCAGTTGTAAAGATAGAAGCTATTTTCATAAAGAAAAAACTAATTATTGAAGGAAGATAAGGTGTAAATCCATAAGAAAATCCCCATATTGCATTTAATATTTCTTTTTCATCACCTTTAGGTAAATATGAATGATTGTAAATAAATAAGGGGATATCATATCCCATATATTCATCTGGTGCTACATTCATACATAATTTTGTTGAACAATAAAATAAAATAGAAAGAGAATCAATGTTCCTATAATATAAAATTTATTCTTATTTATCATTTGTTTTAATTGCGCCATTATTAATGTTCCTTTTTTAAATAAGTTATTGTTATATAAAAATAGCTGCTTATAAAAAGCAGATATTTTTATTATTTACTTGGATATTCGATACTAAATCCTCTAAAAATTCCATTTCTATTTTCATTACAACAATCAAACATGTATTTATATCCTGCATCATTTGAATAATGGAATCTTCCATCCGTTTCTTGGTTTGGTTCACCTAAAACCTTTTTAACTTGTGCATATTTTACTTTATTATTTAAAGCTAACGATCCTTCACTTGTTTCTACAACACGTCTTTAGCTGCTTTATCGTATTCTTCTTCAGCGTATTCATCATATTTTACTTCAATAAACGTTACAGATGCTTCTGCTACACTAATAGCTTTTTTAGTTGGATTTTCATATCTTAAATAGAAATGTGCAACATCACCACTATCTAATTCTACATTTAGATATGCTGCCATCGATGAAATCCCATTAGCATCTAATTCCACATCTTCTACTTTATCACCTGTATCATTTAAAGTAACTGTTCCAACTTGTGATAAATAATTTGCATATTCTCCTACTGTTTCAGGAATTGCTATTTTTTTATCATCAATTGTAAAATATTTAATCATACCATCAAATTCTTGAAAATCACTTACATCTTTGATTTTAATACTGCTTGATGTAGTTGTCTTTTTAGGTGTTGTTTTTTATCACTCGAATCATTACTACATCCTACTAATGACATCGATAAAACAAATGTCATTAATACAGCCATTATTTTCTTTATCATAATTGTTCCTCCACGAAATTTTCATTTCTTTTCTTTATTACTATATAACAAATTACAATTATCTACAAATCTTTTTTTCTTAAGAACAATTTCATACTCAGATACAATTTTAGCCCAACTATAATCATTGTTTATTCTTTCTTTAGCTGCTTTTCCTAAAGCATCAATATAATCTTGATCAATGTTTCAACATGTTCTATAAGATGTTTTAAATTATTCTTTTCTTTACCCCAATAAATACATGAATCTAAACCTACTTCTTGATTAAAGCCAACATTTAATAAAAGATTTAAAGAAGTAGAACCTAAGGCTTCTAATAAAGAAGGATTTGTTCCTCCTACTTCATGACCATGTAAATAAGCAAAAGCATTTTTTCTTACACTTTTTAATAATGCATCATCATAAATTGTACCTACAAATTTAACTCTTTGATCATTTTCAAAATGATACTTGTTATTTAAAATATGATACAACTTACTTCTTGATATCCAGTAACAATCACTAAATCTTTTTTTGTATTTGAACTCATGAATTCTCTAATCATTGTTTCATAATTATTTTCAGGAACAAAACGTCCAACAATTAAATAATATTCATTTTTTGAAACCTCATGTTCCTTAGCCCATACTTCAAATTTTTCTTCATCACTGTTATCAACAACATCTGCTCCATAAGCGATAAATGTTGTTTGGGGTTGATACTTTTTGTAATCTTCTTGAATATACTTTTCAATATTTTGTGAATCACAACGACATAATCTGCATTTTTAATCATCAATCTTTCAGATAATTTCCAATATTGTCTAATAAACCAATTCCATTTAGCTCTTTTAAATTCATGACCGTCAGGATTAACAAAAACTTGAATATTTTTAGCATGAAACATTTTAACATATTTCTTTAAAAATGGACCAATACGACAAGCTAAAATATAAACAATCCCCTCTTCAATGTTATGATCAACAACATATTGATAAACTGCTTTTAAAGCTGCAATATCATAATAAACTGCTTTTGCTGGTCCAATATTAGGCACTTGTACTTTAAAACATCTTGCTTGATTATGTTCAAATTCTTCTTCATGATCAGACAAACAAGCTACATGATACTTAATATCATCACTGACCTTATACTTTGTTAAATATTCGACAAAGGTTTCAAAGCCACCATAATTAGCAGGTATTCCTTTACTCCCTATAATAAATACATTTTTCATATTTTACATACCTTTCCATAATAATTGATAGATTGTATTATATAAAAATAAATCTATATTTTTTATTGATGGAACTAATTTCCCTTGTTTTTTCATATCATATTTATATGTAATAGTTCTTTTCAATAAATCAACATTGACATTATGACAATATTCTTTTAATAAATCAACCATTTCCATGTTAGACTTATGCACTTGGTCTATACTTCCTGAAACATTTTCTCCAGTATACTTATGGGTATATAATACATCATAATTCACATTAAATTGACATTTATTTTCAATCATCAAAAGCCATAAAAAGTAATCATCTGCCGAATTAACAGACATGACATGCTTTGTCCAATATTCTGGTATACTTGTTTTTTTAATCAAACAATGACCTGGTGAAACAATTAAGTCTCTTACTTTAATAAAACCAATTTGTTTCTTTAAATAATCTTGTGATTTTTGATTTTTATAAATCAAACATTTCCCATTTTCTGATTCCATAATGCCATTAGCGATACATAAATCTGCATTTCCAATATGTTCTAATTGACTTTTAATAAAAAAATCACTAATTTCATCATCTTGATCTAAAAATAAAATATATTTACCTAACGCTTTTTTTAAACCGTTGATTCTTGTTTGATGAATTCCTTGATTCATTTCATTATTAATAATTCTAATTGGAAAATCATGTTGACTACCTACAATAATTTCTTCATCAGGATAATCATTAACAAAAATAACCTCTATTTCTTTTTGACTTTCTTGATAATTTTTCTCTATTTTATTTAATAAAGATTCTATATATCCATTCCCTTTATAAATAGGAATAATAACTGACACATCCATACTTTCACATCCTATATTCCATTAAAAATATCCACTAGATTTTGAGAAATATCATTTACATCATACGCTTTGGCCGTTTGATAAGCATGATCTTTAATCTCTTTTATTTGATGTTCATTCATTGATAAAATATCTTCTATTTTTTGATTTAAATCTTTACCATCTCTCGGTTTAAAGAAAAAAACCATTTTCTTGATTTTTAATATAACTTGTTGGTCCTGCCATATTAGATGCAATAACTATACAACCACAAGCCATAGCTTCTAATCCAACCAATCCTAAACTATCGCTTTTACGATAGGTTGGAAAACAAAAGATATCAATAGCTGAATAAAATAACGACAATTCTTTTTGAGTTTGCATTGGATATTTTTTTTATCACGTTTTCTAAATGATATTCTTGAATAAGTGCATTCGCTTTTTCTTCATCTTCACCAACACCCACCATCACGATTTGATATTGTTCTACGTTTTCTAATAAACTAATAGCCTTTAAAAAGACTTCCCAACCTTTTCTTTTTTCATATCTTCCTATATAACCTATACATTTTTTATTTGGATCTAAATGTAATTTTTCTTTAGCGTTTTCTATTTTTTGAAAGACATCAAAATTAATACCTCCTGAAGGAAAAATCTTGATTTTATCTTCATTCAATCCATATTGTTCCATCATGACCTTTTGATAATAACTTGATGGTACAATACATAAATCTATTAGAGGTAATGTTGATTTAACTAAAGGAATAAACTTCTCATCATGTGCGTCTTCTGGAACAACGTCATTTCCATGAACATTTACAATAACCTTTATACTTGGTTTTAATTTCTTAATGATTTTAATCAATAGAGCACAATGTGAAATATAATGAGCATAAAGATAATCATAATGATGAAATAAACACAAAAAGATACTTTTTATATAAAAACTTAAATATCCACCTAATTTTCCTAACTTACTATCTTTCTTTTTTAAAGCTGATACATCTACTTGATATCCATTATTTTTCAAAATACTTGCTGTATTTTGAACAAACACACCATAATGTTTATATTTTTTAGATGGATACATATTTGATATTAATAATATTTTTTCCATACAATCACCTATTTAATAATGTTCACTAAATCTCCTAAAAAAGTTTTAACTCTTCCAAATCCTTTATATTTTCCTTTTAAAAAGTATAAAATCAAAGAACAAGCTTTCTTTTCTTTCATCATTAAACTCTTTGTGTTAAATAATCTTTATATTTTAAACAATATTTTTTTTGTTCTCTATTTAGCTCTAATCCCAATGCAAAATTCACATTTTCTATTTGTGCTTTCGTCTGTTCAATACGTTCATTCACTCTTTGTTTCTTTTCATTAATAATATTCCCATCAACAATATTATCCATTCCAATTGTATTATTATTATGAATTCTATAATCAATTAAAGGAATATCTAAATAATAACATCCATTTTGAATAGCAGAAATAATATTCAATTCCCAATCATGAGGCAATTTACCTTGTGTTACTTTTAATATTCATCTTTAACTTCTTTTTTGATAGCCATACAACAACCTTGAGAAAAATTCATTTCTAATAAACTCTTTAAATCGATTTCCGTTAATTCTTCTGTTACTTCTTTAAAAAGTAAATTATTATTTGAACGTCCTTTTATTTTATTCACTTCGAAACAATTTCCATCTTGATCCATAAAATTAAAACTCGATGCTAGAGATAAAATATTGGATTGACTCATTTTTTCAACCATTACCTCTATTTTATTTAAATGCCAACGATCGTCTTGGTCACTTAAAAAATGATATCTCCATCTACTATCTCTAATCCTTTTTTAAAGTTCTTACGATATCCTAAATTATTTTCATTTTTTATAAGTTTCCAATTAATAAGTTTATAACCATCGATATACTGATGAATCAACTCATAACTATTATCAGTAGAAACATCATCTATTAATATTACTTCATCAATTAGATACGTTTGTTTTCTAATAGAATCTAATTGTTCAATTAAATACTTTTCGCCATTATATACAGCCATTACTAATGATACTTTCATAACTATCCCTTTCTTTTGTTAAAAATAGTATAGCATACACATTTGAATATATGCCAATCATATTGATAATTTATCATGATATACAAAAACTAGCACTTCAAATGTGCTAGTTCTATAGATACTATACTAATTCACCATTTTCATTAAATTTATAATAATCGTTATCTATCTTAACTGTTTCATTAGATACCATATAACCTGTTATTGGATTCAAATAGTATTTTTTACCATTTAATTCTAACCATCCATTATGTGATAATCCATCTTGATCAAAATACATCCAATGATCACTATCATTAAATTTATCATGATATACTTGCCAACCTAATACCATACATCCATTTTGATCAAATCCATAATATCCTTGTCCATCTATTTCTCTTATAACAATTGTATCCCCTCTGTTTGGATAACTACATTTTAAATATCCAGAATCACTAAAGTGATACTTTTTCCCATTTAAAGTGAGCCATCCGATTTGCATAGATCCATCTTGATTAAAATATTTCCAATCAATACAATCTTCATTTGTATCAGCCCACTTATTAATTTCTTTCAACCATCCTGTATACATTGTACCATCTTGATTAAAATAATATGTTTTTTCGTCTATATTTACTTCGCCAATACACATTACTCCATAGTTATCATTTTCATCTAAATAATACCATTTACCTGATTGTTTTTGCCATCCTGTTAACATATAACCTGAACTGCTCAATAAATACCAATCTCCATCTTGATTTTGCCATCCTGTTAATGGATTACCTGAATCATCTAATAAATACCATTTATTTTCTTTGGCATTGCCAACCTGTTAACATACATCCTGAATCATCTAATAAATACCATTTGCCATTTCTTTGTTGCCATCCTGTTAATGGATTACCTGAATCGCTAAGTAAATACCAATCATCTTCATATTTTTGCCATCCTGTTAGCATATAACCTGCATCATCAAACAAATAACTAGTATCATCTATATTGAACCAACCAGATTTAGCAAAGCTTCCATCTTCAAATTTATACCACCAATGATTTCCACTTTTGTTCCATCCAACTACTTCCTTCACTTTTCCTTTTACCCATACTCCAGAAGCATCAACATAGCTATCTCCAATCCATGTATCAGTTAACATATCTCCGTTAGCATCCATATAATAACAATTACCATTTATCCAATGCCAGCCTTCTCCAAGCTCACTACCATCAGCTTGGAAATAATGCCAATATCCATCAATTTGATACCAACCAATAACCATATAACCTTCTTGATCAAAATAATACCATTGCTCATTTACATATTTATAATCATCTTTAGGATAAGTTCCATCATTTTCTTGATACCACCATCCTTTATTATCTTTTTTCCAGTTTCCTGCATAAATTGGACTAATTGATATTACTAGCATTACTAAAGCTAAAAAAACAATACAACTCAATTTCTTTTTCATTAATATCATCTCCTCTTTAAAAAATTATATCATAAACAAATATTATTGTTAGATATCTTTTTATATTTGTTTAATATATTTTCTATCTTTCCTTAAAAAATTCATAAATATTAAAACTTTTAATATTTGTGTTTTCCTTCGCTCTTTTTAAGAAAAATGTTGCTAATTGAATAAACACCAATATATTGAAGGCTAATCAGATGCTCAAAAAGAATATAATTCAGATAATGATTAAAATATCAATAAAGGTTGGTGTTTATAATGATTACTGAAAAACAAGTTGTTCAATATTTGAAAAATAAAGATCAAGACTATATTGATAATTTTCTGGAACGTATTAAAAATTCTTGTTCAATCAATGTTAAATCTGAGTCTAAAATAATTTGTCCTATATGTGGTTCGTCTTCTGTCAAGAAAAATGGCAAAGATTCCTATGAAAAACAACGTTATTTTTGTAATGACTGTCATAGATCTTTTAGTGAAAACACTAAAACATTATTTTTCTGTTCTCATTTTACAAAAGATCAATGGCTCAAATTTATTGATTACGAAATAAGTGGTTATGAAGCTTATTTTATGAATACATCAATAACAACATGTTTTTATATGAGACATAAGCTTTATAAAGCAGCATCACAAATCATTCAAGAACAAAAATTAAGGGATGAAATAGAAATCGATTCTCAATATTTAAGTATCAATCTTAAAGGAACCAAACTAGAAAATATGCCTAGATATTCAAAAAAAGAGGAAAACAATCAGCATATAGAGAAATATCACATCATAAGGTATGTGTTACATGTGCAATAGATAGTCAAGATAACATAATGATGAATATTGTTGGTTTGGGATCAGAGTCATTTGAAAAATACATGTCTGTAATCAATAGATAGATAATGTAAAGAAATTAATCAATGATTCAAAGTCATGCTTTAAACAATTTTCAAATGAATTGAAAGCAGAAAATAGTTATATTAAAACCTCACCAATACAAAAGCATTATTTAATAGAAGATGGAAATAGTCTAGCGTCTGTTAATGAATTAATGAGTGAAATAGAAAATATTATTCAAAGGACACATGGTTTTTCAACAAGATATGCACAAGAATATTTAGATTTTAATATTTTAAGAAAACAAATAAAATATAAGTATAAAAGAGATGAACAAGCAAAGAAGCTATTCGAAGAAGTGAAAGATAGTGAATTTATTAAAAATGCATTGGTGTTAAACACACCAATGCCAATATCATTAAAAGAAGCCTACTATGAGTATCACTATGGAATATTTTCAGATGCTTATCTTAAAAAACAACAAAATTCTTAAAAAGAGCGTTTTCCTTTAAAAATAAAAACTACTTCTAACACAATAATTGTGTTAGAAGTAGTATAATAAATTAATATTCAATTTCTTTTAAATATCTACTTAAAGCATCTTGCCATGTAGGTAATGGTTTAAATCCATTTTCTACAAGTTTAGATTTATCCAATCTACTATTAAATGGTCTAGCAGCCTTAGATAAACCATATTCTTCAGTAGTTACTGGTAATACTTCTGTAGTATATCCTGCTTGTTTAAAGATTTCTACAGTAAAATCATACCATGAAATATAACCACCTTCATTAGTAGCATGATAATAACCGTATTTATCACTTTCAGCCATATCTACTAATAATCGAGCAAGATCATAAGTATATGTTGGTGTTCCAATTTGATCATTAACAACTTTAACTTGTGGATATTTCTTTCCAACATTTAACATCGTTTAATAAAGTTTTTACCATTAACACCAAATACCCAAGCAATACGAACAATAAAATATTTATCCAAATTAGAAGAAACTGCAAGTTCACCTTCTAATTTAGTTTGTCCATAAACATTTAATGGTTTGTAATCTTTACAATCAGGATCCAAGGTGTTTCACCTTGTCCGTTAAATACATAATCTGTAGAAATATAAATCATTTTACAATCTAACTTTTTACATACTAAAGCAATATTTTCTGTTCCTTTAGCGTTAACTGCTCTTACTTTTTCTACTTTATCATCATCTTCTGCTAAATCAACAGCAGTCCATGCTGCACAATGAACAACAACATCAGGATTGATTTTTGTAATTTCTGATTCTACAGCTTCTTTATTTGTAATATCTAATTGAACATATTTTTGAAAATGTTCATTACTTTCAGTAATATCACTTCCAATTGCTTCATGTCCTCTTTGATTTAATTCATTCATAACGTCATAGCCTAATTGACCATTAACACCTGTTACTAACACTTTCATTGATTTACCTCCAATCAGTATACTTATTATAGCATACTTTCTAATTTTCTTGAATTAACACATAAAAACATTGCAATTACGATCAAAAAATATGAATTCACAAACGTTCTTGTTCCAGAAACAAAAACAGATGGTGAAAATCCAAGTACAACTCTTGAACAAAATGCTGCACAAATAATTATGAAACTTAGAAACATTGTCTTATTTCCTAAGATTAGTTA
>ENA-OQCS01001255-OQCS01001255.1-human-gut-metagenome-genome-assembly--contig:-NODE-1255-length-13320-cov-1.874403_pt1 | contig 13320 bp, 16 predicted proteins | sample MGYA00242757_ERZ504575 | MGnify/ENA primary metagenome ERZ504575 (study PRJEB26092, sample SAMD00036297) | human gut metagenome | host: Homo sapiens | study: EMG produced TPA metagenomics assembly of...
AAGATAATTACCTTTTAACCGAAAATAAACAATTAGAGGCAAAGGGGCTCATTCCGACTTTTTGGACAGCCCCTTTTTCATACATAGTATTTACGTTATCACGGCGATCGTTACGACGCGTGGTAGTTTTATTTATATTTTACCCATTTGATCATTTCTTTGATGCTCGGTTTCTTTCCATACATTAAAATACCAACACGGTAAATTTTGGCCGAGAACCAGATGATAAGTATGGCTGTGGCAAACAGCAAGGCGAACGAGAGCGCCAATTCCCATACCGGAATGTCGAACGGCAAGCGGACCATCATCACGATAGGAGAGGTGAACGGAACCATCGAGCACCAGAAGGCCAGCGGGCCGTCGGGATTATTCATGCTGTAGATTCCGGCATACAGCTGAACGCCATCAAAAGCATAATGGAGTCATGAACTGCTGGGCGTCTTCCTGCTGTTCCAAGGCACTTCCGATAGCTGCGAATAGAGCCGCATACAATAAATAGCCTCCGATAAAATAAAGAACGAAGCAGATACCGATCATCCCGAAGTTGATCGAATTGATGATTTCCTGCACCTGGATGCTGATATTTGAAGAACCGGCAGTCGCATTGCCCACACCTTGTGCCACCATCTGTGCTGTCATCATGTCTTCAGGCGACGTGCTGCCACCGAAAAAGAAAAGGCTTCCCGATACCAATACGGTTGTCAGGATTCCCCACAGGAATACCTGTGTCAGGCCGACGAACCCGATACCGATGATTTTTCCCATCATCAGGTCGAACGGCTTGACAGACGAAATCATCACTTCGATGATGCGGTTCGTCTTTTCTTCCATCACTCCCTGCATGACCATCCCGCCGTACATGATGATAAACATATAGATGATGAAAGTCAATATCATGCCTAAGATAGAGGCGACCTCGGCCGAAGTGCTTTTCTCGCTTCCGTCTTCGTCCCATTTGATGGTCTTGATGTTGAAATTGATCTTGCTCTCCTCAATGATTTGTTTCAGGTTGTCGATATTGTAAGAGGCGAGCTTCTCGTCTTTCAGATATTCGGACAGCGTTTTGTCGATTGTGTTTTTCAATCCCATAGGAATTTGTTTCTGCGAATAGAGTATTGCTGCGGTTGGGTTTTGTAACAAGTCGTCTGTTATATTCAAGAAAGCGAAAATTTCTTTATCCGGGTTTTTACGATATTCTTCCAGACTGGAACCTTTTTCGGTGATGAAGGTGTATTCTTCTGTGTCTTTAAACAGCGGTGCGTATTTGCCTGTCGTATCGCTGATCGCCACCTGTTTGACATCATCTCCTTTGATGGTGGATAACCAAAGCGGGACGAACACCAGCGCGGCAAACAGGAACGGTGTCAGGAATGTCAGTAACAGAAACGATTTTTTGCTGACACGGCGGAGGTATTCTCTTTTTATTATAAGTCCTATCTTATTCATGCTTGCGTAGTATTTGTACCGGAGACGGTGTTAATAAATATGTCGTTCATCGAAGGGATCTCTTCCGTGAAAGAAATGATTTCAGTCTGTCCCGCCAATGCAGAGAGGAGGGCGGAGTTGGTTATACCGGCTCTTTATGGATGCGTACCTCGCTTGTTCCGGCCAGGTCTTTTTCCGTCAGCAGGCTGAACATTTCCGGGATGGGTTGCAATTTCCCTGATCCGGTATGGAAACGGAGGGTGAAATTGTTTGTCCGGAAACGGCTTTTCACTTCTGTCACATTGCCGGAAAGCACAACTTGAGAACGGTTGATCAAGGCGATATTGTCACAAATCTCTTCAACAGACGACATGTTGTGCGTGGAAAAGATGATTGTGTGTCCGGCATCTTTGAGTTCGAGGATTTCTTTTTTCAGCAATTCGGCATTCACTGGGTCAAATCCGCTGAACGGTTCGTCGAAGATCAGAAGTTTCGGTTCGTGAATGATGGTGATGATGAATTGTATTTTCTGCTGCATCCCTTTGGACAACTCTTCCAGTTTCTTGTTCCACCAGGGCATGATATCAAATTTTTCGAACCAGCGTATCAACCGTATGCGAGCTTCCTGGTAGGAGAGCCCTTTGAGCTGTGCTAGGTAGATGGCTTGTTCACCGACTTCATTTTTTTATACAGGCCGCGTTCTTCCGGCAGGTAACCGATCTGGTAGATATCTTCCGGCTGAAATTCACGTCCGTTAAAACGGACAAGGCCGCTGTCGGGGGCCGTGATGCGGTTGATGATACGGATCAGTGTGGTTTTGCCGGCTCCGTTCGGCCCTAATAAGCCGAAGACTTTCCCTTCGGGAACTTGGATGCTGACCTTGTCGAGGGCGAGGTGGTTGGCATATTGTTTTACCACGTCTTCCGTTTCTAAAAAATTCATAGGCATTACATTTTTAATATGATTCTTTCTCCCAATTCTTTACTTAATATATTCTTTATTTCGTTCAGGCGCGTGAGCTTTTTCATCAGCTCGAAAACCTGATCCATGTCTTCGTTGTTTTGCATACTCTTGATCTGTGCCTGTATCTCTTTGATTTGAGAGAGTACATAGGCATCCTTGAAAGCATACAATTCCCGGATTACCAACTGGTCGAGTTTGTCTTCTTCCTGTTCCAGTTCCCGATATTTGGTGTGATACTTGCTTAGCTGATATTTTTCGCTGATCAGGTTGGCGGCAAGGCGGCTCACGTTCGGGTCGGGATGGGCGAGGAAATACCGGTTCGCGATGAACCTTCGGACCGGCAGCGATCGGCCGCTTCATCCATCATACTCTTGAAGAGCGGAGTATAAAAGGTCAGGTCGTCGCGTTCCAGCTCGGAACGGATATATTCGGAAACGCGGATCACGACATCCTCGTTCGTCTCTTCGTCCGTATATTGGAACAGGATACGTTCGCCATAACGCACGATGTAGCGCAGCAGGGCGACTTCGTATGCCTCGTAAGGCGAACGCTTCGGCCCTACCGGAATGTTTGCCGGCGGCGTGAAAGGCGCTGGCGGCGGTATGCTGCCTCCTCCGTCATCGGGACTGTATTCTTCCGGTGGGGGGGGCGGGATCGTATTGTCAGGAGGCAGGGGACTTTCCTGCGGTTGTTCCGCCAGCGTCTCTTCCGGGTAGGGCTGGTAACCGGGAATATCCGGGTATTCGGGGATATTGATGGGAGTAGCCGGAATGGGGGAGGACGGAGTGTTCGCTTGCCTTTCTTCCTTGTTGAGGCGGATTTTGTTCACTTCGTTCAACAGGAGCATCTCGTCTATTTCCATCATCGTACTGCATTCCCGGATATAAAGGGAGCGGGCGATATTGTCGGGGATGATGGCCACCGTCCGGATAATGTCGGAGATTAGCGCCGACCGTTTGATCGGATCCGTTCCTGCATCGTCCAATAGCAGGCGCGTTTTGAAACGGATGAAATCGGTTTCGTTCTGCCGGATAAACTCAGCAAACTGGCTCGCGTTGTGCTTGCGGGCAAAGGAGTCGGGGTCTTCTCCGTCCGGAAGGAGCACCACTTTCACATTCATGCCGTCCTCCAACAGCAGGTCGATACCACGCAAGGCAGCTTTGATACCGGCTGCATCACCGTCATACAAGACCGTGATATTGCTAGTGAAGCGATGTATCAGGCGGATCTGTCCTTGTGTGAGGGCTGTACCCGATGAAGCGACCACGTTCTCGACCCCTGCCTGATGCATGGAAATAACATCCGTGTAGCCTTCCACCAAGAAGCAGCGGTCAGCCTTTACGATCGCCTGTTTGGCGAAATAGATCCCGTAAAGCTCGTTACTCTTATGGTAAATCTCACTTTCGGGCGAGTTGACATATTTGGCTGTCTTTTCGTCTTTCTTCAGGACACGTCCTCCGAAAGCGACGACTTTTCCACTGAGCGTATGGACCGGAAAAATGACACGCCCGCGAAAACGGTCGTTTACCCCGCCGTTGTCGTAGGCGATCACCAAACCTGTCTTTTCGAGAAATTCTTTTTTGTAACCGCTCTTTGTTGCGGCTTTATACAGGGCGTCCCGTTGGTCGAGGCTGTAGCCTAACTGGAATTTGCGAATGGTATCTTCCCGGAAACCACGTTCGGCAAAGTAGCGCAGGCCGGCGGCTTTGCTTCCTGGTGTTCGTAGAGCTGGGTCGTGAAGTATTTCTGCGCCCAGCTATTGACGATCAGCATGCTTTCGCGGTCGCTGCGCACCTGCTTTTCGCGTTCCGACAGTTCCCGTTCCTGTATTTCGATGTTGTACTTTTGGCAAGGAAGCGAAGCGCATCATAATAAGAAAGCTGCTCATGCTTCATAATGAAGTGAACAGCCGTACCCCCTTCGCCGCAGGCAAAGCATTTACAGATATTCTTTGCTGGCGACACATAGAAAGAGGGGGACTTGTCGCTATGGAAAGGACACAACCCTACATAGTTTATGCCTCGTTTCCGAAGGGTAACGAATTCGGAAACAACGTCCACAATGTTTGCAGCATCCAGTATCCGGTCTATGGTAGGTTGATCGATCATAAATCTCTTACTTTTTATGTACAAAGGTAAGAAGATTTGTGATTTTTGAATTATATAATGACAACCTGTTTCTCTATTTATAATTTTGTCTCGTCCTGAGATAGGTTGACTGTGTGTTAAAAAATCTTATTATAGGTTGTCTATAAAAACAAAAAAACAGACAAACCGTGTTGATCCATGTAATTTGTTTTTACACATTCCTTGAAGTCTTAAAGTTAGCTTTCTTAACACCATGATGCGTATATTCTAAGATAAATACTTACTTTTGCGTCTGTATCTGATAACATGAAAAAGAAATGAAACGAATACTACATTTGATTTTGATCAGTTGTTTGTGCCTCTCGGCGGCAGCACAGAAAAACGCTCCTAAATGGATGAACAAAGCCAAGAGAGCGGTCTTTACAATTACCACTTATGGAAAGGATGGAAATAAGCTCGCAACTAGTACGGGATTCTTTATTTCCGAAACAGGCGAGGCTGTCTCTGCATACAATATCTTTAAGGGTGCCGAGAAAGCAACAATCACAGACTTGAGGGAAAAACATTTCTGGTTAAGAATATCCTGGGTGCAGACGAACTGTATGACGCTGTAAAGTTTCAGGTTGAAGTGCCGAAGAAAGCTGTTTTCCTGCCGATTGCTGCTGAGCCGGTGGCAAACGAGACGAATGCCTATCTGCTATTATACTCTACCGACAAGAACGCCACCTTTAAGTCTGGTGCTATTACCGAAGTAAGTAAGCTGAAAGATCCGTATAAATATTACAAGATGGCAGTCGCATTGGAAGAAAACGAACTCAATGCTCCGTTGCTGACTCCCGAAGGTGAAGTGTTCGGGCTGGCACAAGCGGATGCAGGTGGAAAGAAAGATATTTGCTATGGCCTTTCTGCTGGATATGCAGGTAGCTTGTCAATAGGGTCTGCTGATTATCTGAGTTCTGCATACCGCAATATCAATATACCGAAAGGATGGCCGAAGGAACTGGACCAAGCAACCGTAGCTCTTTACTTGATTAGTGGCACGCAGGACGCAAAGGCACGCTTGGAAACGGTCAACGATTTTATCACCACCTTCCCGGATGCTCCCGACGGTTATCTGAACCGTTCTGATCTTTATGCCTACAATCGTGCGGAATTGGCTAACTCTATGGCTGAACAGGCAACCTATTTGCAAAAGGCACTGGACGACATAAAAACCGCTTCTAAATGTAGCGATAAGAAAGGTGATTTCTGGTATAACCAGGCTAAGTTGATCTACGGTGTTGCTTCGGCCGATAGTACGCTGACTGATCCAGCTTGGACAATCGAAGCCGCTATGGAGGCTTTGGACAAGGCGATCGAAGAGGATAACCAGCCAGCCTATCACCAATTAAGGGCGGATATCCTGTTCAATAAAGGAGAGTTCCAGCAGGCATTCGATGAGTACATGATCGTTAACAACAGCGATGTCGCCTCTGCTTCTTCTTATTATTTGGCTGCAAAGGCAAAGGAACGGGTTACCGGTTTTAATATCGGTGATGTTATCGACCTGCTCGACAAGGCGATCGAGAAATGTGGGACAAATATGAATGCCGAGGCGGCAGCTTATGTGTTGGAACGGATCAATTGGCGCCTGCGCCTTGCACAATACACGGAGGCTATCGCTGATTATGACCTCTATTATACACTGATTGGTGGACAGGTGCTTCCGAACTTCTTCTTCCTGCGCGAACAAGCCAAGTTCCGTGCGGGTGACTTGGAGGGAGCTTTGAAGGATATCCAGGCTGCTATACAGGGAAGTCCCAGCACGCCCGACTACTATGCGGAAGAAGCTTCCATCTATGTTCGCCAGCAGAAGTATGAAGATGCACTGAAAAGTATAGAGAGGGCAATCGCGATTGCTCCAGATTTCGGAGCCTGTTATCGTTTACGGGGCGTTTGTTACGTCCGTTTGAAGAAGAAAACAGAGGCTTGCGAAGCATTCAACAAAGCTAAAGAATTGGGCGATCCGCTTGCTGGAAAGTTGATAAAGGAACATTGTAAATAAGTGAGTGATATGAAGAAGCTGATGGATGTATTGCCGTTGCTGCTTGTCGTTGTCCTGCTGTTTGGTACGGCTTGTCAGAGCAATAAAAAGAAGGATGCGGAGAGCGTGAATGTAACGTTGTTCGATAAGGATCTGCCGGAGATCAAGACGCTGGTCAACGGAGAATGGGAACTGGTGAGTGGCAAGAACGCCCGTGAGTTCTGCGAATATGAGAATACTTTCATCAAGTTTGCAGACGACCAATATGTCTGGACGGAGGACGGCAAAGCCGAACCGGGGGCTTTGAACTGGCGCAAAGCGGATACGGGGGCCGGATATGAAGCCTATCTGATGGATGTCTTCTACGAGACCAACCCTGCCTATCCTGTGTCTATCAAAGGAGGCACTCTTATCCTGCAAGACTGCTCGGAAACAGGATATAAATATACTTGGTTAGGAAATAGCTTGCGTGAGGCTGTAAATTAATTTTTCTTGTTCGTGATTATGTTCTGTAAAGACCTCAAACAAACTTTTCTCTTTCAGAGATTCGATCTTTTCTTGATATGCCTCACATAGAAGTTTAGCAGTGATGATAAAACCTCTACCCAACAATTCCGCTTCTTTCTGATACAGTTTGGCTTTTACGGCTTTCAGGTAGTTGTTGAGGCTTTTGGCTTCCTCATCTTTACCTTTTACTTGTTGTTTGGTTTTATCCCATTTATCAATATGAACCTGTTTCCCTGTCGAAAAGGAACATTTTTCACCATTGATAGTAATTATGACTTCAATAGGAGCATTCCCATTTTTCCGAACTTTACTTTCTCTTATGAAGAAGAGAATAGAAAATGAACTTCTAACCATCTGTTTAATAAATTAAATTAGACATTTTAGAAGCTCTTTAATTTTGGTTATATTATTGTAAATCAGATTATTGGTTGATAATTTGTGACCAGTTTCTTGAAAATGCAGAAATGGTCACAATTGGTCACAAAATACTTTCAAATTCATTATTTTTTAGGAGAGAAATCTCTTGTCTTGTTTTCTTTTAAAAATGAAAAATCATGAGTGTTTTTATGTATCCTATATACCAATCCCAATGCTTTACAGATAAGATTTGTTGTTTAAAGAAGTATTTGATTGGGTAAGAAAGAAGAAGCATATAAGATATTTCAATAAACAAAAAACTCCCGTAACCATAACGATTACAGGAGTTTATATATTTAGAAATAACTTAAATTACTTCTTCATAGCTTCCTCGATAGCAACAGCCACTGCAACAGTAGCACCTACCATCGGGTTGTTACCCATACCCAGGAATCCCATCATCTCAACGTGAGCAGGTACGGATGAAGAACCAGCGAACTGAGCGTCACCGTGCATACGGCCCATCGTGTCGGTCATACCATAAGAAGCAGGACCGGCTGCCATATTATCCGGGTGCAGGGTACGGCCTGTACCACCACCTGAAGCTACAGAGAAATACGGGTGACCGTTTTCCATACATTCTTTCTTGTAAGTACCTGCAACCGGGTGCTGGAAACGAGTCGGGTTAGTTGAGTTACCTGTGATAGACACGTCAACACCTTCTTTACGCATGATGGCAACACCTTCGCGAACGTCGTCAGCACCGTAGCACTTAACTTTTGCACGCAGACCGTTTGAGTATGCTTTTTCTTCGATTACGTTTACTTCACCAGTCATATAGTCGAACTGAGTTTGAACGTAAGTGAAGCCGTTGATACGGGAAATGATTTTAGCAGCATCCTTACCTAGCCGTTCAAAATAACACGCAACGGTTCTTTACGAACTTGTTTGCCATTTCAGCGATCTTGATAGCACCTTCGGCTGCTGCGAAAGATTCGTGACCAGCCAGGAATGCGAAACATTTTGTTTCTTCACGAAGCAAACGAGCTGCCAGGTTACCATGCCGATACCAACTTTACGATCGTCGGCAACAGAACCGGCGATACAGAATGCCTGCAGACCGATACCGATAGCTTCAGCAGCTTCGGCAGCGTTGGTGCAGCCCTTCTTGATTGCGATTGCAGCACCTACAACGTAAGCCCAGCAAGCATTTTCGAAACAGATAGGTTGTGTTTCCTTACACATTGTATAAGGGTCGATACCTTTAGCGTCGCAGATAGCCTTTGCATCTTCGATACCGTTGATACCATATTCTTTTAAAACCGCGTTGATATGATCGATACGGCGGTCATAACTTTCAAATAAAGCCATATTATTTTTTACTTTTTTAAATTCTTATTTACCAGAAATAAAGATATCAGAAAATTGAAAACAAGTACACCGCCGCAGCAGGCACATAAAAAGCCATCCAGGGACGGTCCGCCTTAATCACGAAGTAAGCGATAACCGTTGCCACTGTGGTGATAGCGATCAGCCCGAGAAGGACGCGTGTCAGTGTCTTCTTATTCATTACGAGGATCGATATATTTTACAGCTTCTTTGAAACGACCGTAAGAGCCTTTGGCTTTTTCCAGTGCTTCGTTAGCATCCATACCCTTCTTCACCATATCCATGAATTTACCTAAGTGGATAAATTCATAACCGATTACTTCATCGTCAGCATCGAGAGCCATACGAGTACAGTAACCTTCTGCCATTTCCAAGTAACGAGGACCTTTTGCCAATGTACCGAACATGGTTCCTACTTGGCTGCGCAGACCTTTACCCAATCTTCCAGACCGGCACCGACAGGCAGACCACCTTCAGAGAAAGCAGACTGTGTACGACCGTAAACGATCTGCAGGAACAATTCGCGCATTGCAGTGTTGATAGCGTCACAAACAAGGTCAGTGTTCAATGCTTCCAACAGTGTTTTGCCCGGCAGGATTTCTGAAGCCATAGCAGCAGAGTGAGTCATTCCGGAGCAACCGATAGTTTCTACAAGTGCTTCCTGGATAATTCCTTCTTTAACGTTCAGAGTCAGCTTACATCCACCCTGTTTCGGTGCACACCAACCGATACCGTGTGTCAAACCAGAAATATCAGAAATCTGAGTTGCTCTAACCCACTTTCCTTCTTCAGGAATCGGAGCACACTGGTGGTTAGCTCCCTTCTTTACAACACACATGTGTTGAACTTCATGTGAATAAATCATAATCGCTAATTTATTATATTAAAGTGATAATAAAACTTTATGCTAATTTTAATGTAAGATCGCTTTTAAAAGACCGCACAAAGATAAAATTTAAAATTCAGCCGTGCAACAGGACCGGTTATTTCAAAACTTCTTTAATTTTATCTTCCAACTCCTGACCGTGCAGGTTCTTGGCGATGATTGTACCGTCTTTGTCAACCAGTACGGTATGAGGGATGCTGTTGACACCATAAAGAGCGGCACCGCTGTTCTGCCAACCTTTCAAGTCGGACAGTTGTGTCCAGGTGATGTTTAGGTCTTTTACGCCTTTGGCCCACGCATCGGCTTTGCTGTCCAACGAGATACCGATAATATCGAATCCTTTGTCCTTGTAATCTTTGTAGGCTTTGACCAGATTCGGCATTTCTGCACGGCAGGGAGGACACCAGGATGCCCAGAAATCAATCAGGACGACTTTGCCGTTACCGACGTATTCGGAAAGTTTGTGCACCTCACCTTTAGCGTTCGGCATTTCGAAATCAGTGAACTTCTGTCCTATGGCTACCTTTTTCAAAACATTCAGATGATCGATCATATAGCTGATTCCCGGAACGGACTTGAAAGAAGAATCTGCTTTGGAGATGATTTCGTTTTGCTGCTCTTCGTCGATGTTGTAACGGAAATCGTAGAGGTTCTTGGCGGCAGACTGTTTATCTGTATGAGCCAGGATGTAGTTGACAACGGTTTCCGTAATCTTACGGTCGATCTCTTCATATTTGGCTTCCGCCTGTTTTATCAGGTTTTCATCGCCCGACTTCATATCGGCGACCAATTTGTCTATACCAGAGCGTAAGTCTTTGATTTTGGCCTGCAATTCTTTTTGTGCGTCATTCTCGGGAGTACCGCTAACAGTGGAAGTAGAATCCAGCACGACTGCTAATTTTCCGTTTTCAAGTACGAATGTTGCCATGAACGGAGCGTTTTCTCCGGGAGCGACACGCACCGGTTCAACCACTTCTTCCGAAAAACGGAGAGTACGGAGGGCAGGAGCGTTTTGTGTGCCTTTCAAAGCAAAAGATCCGTTTTGTACTAAGGCACTGTCCAATGGTGCAGCATCTTTTACCCCATATTCATAGAGATATACATACTTACCATTCAAATCACTGTTTGAAACGGTACCGGTAATTTCGTAACCCGGTTTTTCGCTACAGGCTGCAAGAAGCAGGACGGAAGCGGCGATAGGAAGATACTTTTTCATATATTTATGTATTAAAACGATTAATACTTTATTAGTTACAGACGTTTGGCGCAAAAGTAAGAAAAAATTGACACATTATTTGCTATATTTGTGGCTAATAATCGTTATTATGAATTTATCCTATATAGATACCAGATATGCGGCGTTTTTTCGTTTTGTAAGGGCTGTTATTGTCTGTTTGTTCCTTTTTTCTTGTCCGGTGTCTGCGGGGATTTCCCTGCATATGGCAAATAATATAGATTTGTCAAATAATGCTATCCTTGACATGTATCAGGATGAGAACGGTTATATGTGGATCGGTACCTACGACGGTTTGAATCTGTATAACGGCAAGAATACATATGTATTTCGTTTTGAACCGAATAACAAGAATACCTTATGCAGTAATATCATCAATAAAATCGTGTATGGTGGGGATGGATTTCTGTGGGTATCGACTTCTATGGGATTGAATCGGTTCTCGCTGAAAGACCGGAAGGTGACGGAGTCCTACACGGAATATCCCGAATGTTTGAATGTGGTGTCTGATTCGGCAGGTAATACACTGCTCATAAAGCAAAAAGATTTTATCTCCTGCTATTCTCCCGAAACCGGCTCTTTTCAGGATGTACATGTACAGGGAATGAATGAAGAAGTATCCAAAGTCTTGTTTGCAAACGGAGAAAGGCAATTCTTTATTCTTGACGCCGATGGCTGCCTGCTTGAGATTTGTCCGGATTTTGAGTCTTTTCCCTTGGTATTGGACATAAAGAAAACTCCGATTCATGAAAAGGAAATTGACCGTGCTTATTACCTCGATGGCACTTTGTATTATGTGGATATGGAAAACCACTTTTTATTCTTACCGGATGAAAGATCGCAGGAAAGAGTATCTGGCCGACCTTACCGGCTGGATGGAGCAATATGGAAAGCTTTCCCGTATCGCTTTGTTTCATTCCGTCCCCTACTTGGTTTTCAGGAACGGGCTTTTGCTAAACATCGATAATCAGGAAGAGGCATTGAGGTTTGATGTCGGGCTATTTTGTGTTTTACCTGACCGGAAGCAGGATATCCTATGGGTGGGGACGGACGGGCAGGGAGTCCGGATGTATTATGACAAGTATAACCGATTTTCAGGGATTCAACTCAAGAGTTTGCCGATTGTCGTGCGGAATCCGGTCCGTTCGATCTATACCGAGGATGAGAAACAATTTGGTTCGGGACTAAAGGAAATGGTTTTGTGCGTGTGGAAGATTATGATTCCTATGAAAAAGGAAAAATACCAGCCGAGAAAGTCAAACACTTCACAACATCGAGCGGCTTGTCTAGTGATCGTGTCTATTGTTTCCGTAAAAGTAACTATTATCCCTGGGTGTGGATCGGGACAGAAGGACCGGGGTTGTCATATTATTCCTTAGTGGACAAGAAAGTCCATACGATGGCAAGTCTTGTTGATACAAAGATCAGATATGTCCATGCCATCCGTGAAGTGAATGATTCGACGTTATGGATGCAACGACGTAGATGGTTTGCTGGAAGTTGTTATTGGTAGAAAGGGGGAGCTTGTGATTTAAAATATGTAAGTCTTTTATCCTTGAAAAGGATGGAAAGATTTGTAATGAGTTCCATTCTATGAGTTATGATGATGAGGCTTCTCTTCTTTATTTGGGGAGCCGTGGGGGATATGGATTGGTTCGTTTTAATCTGTTGACTAAGAAATACGAATTATTCCGATGAATAATGCCGGTAACCGGGCGGTAGGGGATGTGCTTTGTATGTGTTATAGCAAGGATTCTACTTTTATCTGGGGCGAGTTCTGGTATGACACAGATGAAATTACATTCTGGGAACCCGGCGGAAGTACGCAATATAGCAGGATCGACGGTATCAAGAATGATATGGTTCACGGTATTCTGGAAGATTCTGACGGCTGTGTTTGGCTGAGTACGAATAAGGGACTTACCAAATATAATCCTCACAATCGTTTTTTCATAATTATGAAGTCCTGATCTGGATGTGACGGAATTCTCGGATGATGCTTATTGGAAGTGCCCTTACACGGGAAAACTGTTCTTCGGTGGGATTAACGGGGTGATATGGGTAGATCCGCAAAACGACCGGCAGGAGAATTATAAGCCGGCCTTACATTTTTTTGAAATGAAGATGGGGCATGAAACGCATAGTTTGTATGACTATACGGATCAGAAAACCGGATATGTGACCATTCCCCCCAACATATCCACATTTTCGATTTCTTTTGTGGCGACCGACTATATACACGGGGAAAACTATGAGTATTCGTACTTATTGGAAAACTATAATACATCATGGACCGAACTGCAGAAAGATAACGAGGTTGTTTTTACGAAGTTACCTTATGGCAATTATGTTTTGAAAGTCCGTTACAAGAATGATGTGTTCGATTCGGATGCCAAGGAGTATTTTTTGCATATACGGGTGTTGCCTCCCTGGTATCGCGGTTCTGGGC
>ENA-OQCS01001257-OQCS01001257.1-human-gut-metagenome-genome-assembly--contig:-NODE-1257-length-13311-cov-2.399196_pt1 | contig 13311 bp, 16 predicted proteins | sample MGYA00242757_ERZ504575 | MGnify/ENA primary metagenome ERZ504575 (study PRJEB26092, sample SAMD00036297) | human gut metagenome | host: Homo sapiens | study: EMG produced TPA metagenomics assembly of...
AAAAGAAAAATGTCCGGCAAGACAAGAAAACGGGCGAAAGAAAAAAGGAGAAAAAGGTATGATCAGAGCAGGAATTATCGGTTCTACAGGATATGCAGGAGGCGAGCTGGTGCGTATTCTCCTGGGACACAAAGATGTGGAGATTAAATGGTATGGTTCCAGAAGCTATATCGATAAGAAATATGCGTCGGTTTACCAGAATATGTTTCAGTTAGTAGACGATGTCTGCAAGGACGACAACATGGAGCAGCTTGCAAAGGAAGTAGACGTCATTTTTACAGCAACTCCGCAGGGACTCTGTGCTTCCCTGGTAAATGATGAAATTCTTTCGAAAGTAAAGGTCATCGACCTGAGCGCCGATTTCCGTATTAAAGATGTAAAAACGTATGAAGAGTGGTACAAGATCGAGCATAAATCCCCGCAGTATATCGACGAGGCGGTTTACGGACTGTGCGAGATCAACCGTGAGAAGTAAAACAGGCGCGCATCGTGGCAAACCCGGGATGCTATCCGACCTGCTCAACTCTTTCGATTTATCCTTTATTAAAGGAAGATCTCATTGATGGCAACACCATCATCATCGATGCAAAATCCGGAACTTCCGGAGCAGGAAGAGGAGCGAAAGTGGACAACCTCTACTGTGAGGTCAATGAAAACATCAAGGCATACGGCGTTGCCGGCCACCGCCACACACCGGAGATCGAGGAGCAGCTTTCCTATGCAGCTGGCTACCCGATCACCCTGAACTTCACCCCGCATCTTGTTCCGATGAACCGCGGCATTCTCGTAACGGCATATGCATCCCTGAAAAAAGATGTGACTTACGAAGAGGTTAAAGCCGTTTATGATAAGTATTATGCCAACGAGCAGTTTGTACGTGTTCTCGATAAGGATGTCTGCCCGCAGACGAAATGGGTCGAGGGAAGCAACTATGTGGATGTCAACTTCAAGATTGATCCGAGAACGAAACGAATCATCATGATGGGTGCGATGGACAACCTGGTCAAAGGCGCAGCAGGACAGGCGGTACAGAATATGAACCTGATGTTCGGCCTGCCGGAAAATGAAGGCCTGTGCATGCCGCCGATGTTCCCGTAAAAAAGACAGAAGCAGACAACAGACGGAATTTACGAAAAGTGAGGATAAAAGAATGAAAAAGATTGAAGGAGGCATCACTGCTGCAAAAGGTTTTCAGGCAGCAGGCGGCGCAGCAGGAATTAAAAAACAGGGCGTAAAGGATATGGCACTTGTCTACAGCGAGGTACCGTGCGTAGCAGCAGGAACCTTTACTACAAACATCGTAAAAGCAGCTCCGGTCAAATGGGACCAGGAGATTGTATACAACCATCCAACCGCACAGGCAATCGTCTGCAACAGCGGAATCGCCAATGCATGCACCGGCGAGGAGGGCCATGGCTACTGCAGAAAAACCGCAGAGGCAGCATCGGCTGCACTTTCCATTCCAGAGGACTCCGTTCTCGTTGCATCGACCGGTGTTATCGGAAAACAGATTCCGATCGATAAGATCGCAGCCGGCGTGGAAATGCTGAAACCGCAGCTTGCAGCTACAAGAGAAGCCGCAGCTACAGCAGCACAGGCGATCATGACAACCGACACCGAGCCGAAGGAAGTTGCTGTTCAGATCGAAATCGGCGGAAAAACCGTAACGATCGGCAGCATGTGCAAGGGCTCCGGCATGATCCATCCGAATATGTGCACCATGCTGAGCTTTGTGGCAACCGATGCCAATATTTCGAAAGAGATGCTGCAGAAAGCACTGAGCGAATCGTACCGGACACCTAACAACATGGTTTCCGTAGACGGTGATACTTCCACAAACGATACCGTTCTCCTTCTGGCAAACGGTCTTGCCGGAAACCCGGAAATTACGGAAGAAAACGAGGATTACAAGATTTTCAAAGAAGCACTCTTTGAAGTCAATAAAACACAGGCGATGCACATCGCAGGCGACGGCGAGGGCGCAACCGCACTGTTCGAAGTGACGATTCAGGGAGCCGAGAGCAAAGAGCAGGCCGTGACACTGGCAAAATCCGTCATCACATCGAGTCTGACGAAAGCGGCAATCTTCGGCCATGACGCCAACTGGGGAAGAATCCTCTGCGCGATGGGTTACTCCGGAGCAAAATTCGATCCGGAAAATGTAGATCTCTACTTTGAGAGCGCAGCCGGAAAACTGCAGATTATCACGAAAGGTGTTGCCGTTGACTACAGCGAGGAGGAGGCAACGAAGATCCTCTCCGAGCCGAAAGTAACTGCGATCGCCGACATCCACATGGGAGAGGCGGCAGCAACGGCATGGGGCTGCGACCTGACCTATGACTATGTAAAAATTAATGCGGATTACCGTTCTTAAAAACATTCGGATGAAATTCTGAGGGAATACAACGAAAACGTGCCGGGAAATCGTATTTTCGGTACAGCAGAACCAGGAATCAAAAGAGGAGAGCGAGGAAAAAATCATGGTAAATCAGATGTATCTGGACAAAGCAAATGTGCTGATCGAGGCACTTCCTTATATTCAGCGGTTCAACCGCAAAATCATTGTCATCAAATACGGCGGAAGCGCGATGGTGGATGAAGAGTTAAAGAGAAACGTCATCCAGGACGTGGTTCTTCTGAAACTGGTCGGCTTCAAACCGATCATCGTACACGGCGGCGGAAAGGAAATCAGCCGCTGGGTCGGAAAAGTCGGCATGGAACCGAAATTCGTCAACGGCCTTCGTGTAACGGATGCCGATACGATGGAAGTGGCAGAGATGGTGCTGAACAAGGTCAACAAAGAGCTTGTCACCATGATTCAGTCACTCGGAGTTAATGCTGTCGGCATCAGTGGAAAAGACGGCGGTCTCTTAAACGTAGAGAAAAAGCTGTCCAAGGGAGAAGACATCGGCTTCGTTGGAAATATCAAAAATGTAAACCCGAAAGTGCTGTACGATCTTCTGGATAACGATTTCCTGCCGGTAGTCTGCCCGGTCGCATGGACGATGATTTCAACACCTATAACATCAATGCAGACGACGCAGCCTGCGCGATCGCAGAGGCGTTAAATGCGGAAAAACTGGCATTCCTGACCGATATCGAGGGTGTCTACAAAGATCCGAAGGATCCGGAGACCTGATTCCCGAGCTCCACGTACAGGAAGCAAGAGATCTCATCACAAACGGAAATGTCGGCGGCGGCATGATTCCAAAACTGCAGGGCTGCATCGATGCGATCGGGAACGGCGTATCGAGAGTCCACATCATGGACGGAAGAATCCCGCACTGCCTGCTGCTTGAGATCTTTACGAACAAAGGAATTGGTACGGCTATTTTAGGGGAAAACAAGGAGAAATTCAATCATGAAGACGAATGAGTATATGGAACAGACCGAGCAGTACGTGCTTCACACCTATAACCGGTTCCCGCTTGTGATCGACCACGGCGAGGGCGTTCATCTGTATGACACCGACGGAAAAGCATATCTGGACTTTGCGGCAGGTATCGCGGTATATGCGCTCGGCTACAGCAATGACGATTATAAAAAAGCAGTGAAAGACCAGGTGGACAAAGTCATCCATGTTTCCAACCTGTTCTACAATGTTCCGATGGGCTCCGCGGCAGAAAAGCTGGCGAAGGCATCCGGCATGGATAAAGTATTCTTACGAACAGCGGTACGGAGTCGATCGAGGGAGCCATCAAAGTAGCGAGAAAATACGCTTACTTAAAAGACGGCAGCAACGATCACGAGATCATCGCGATGAACCATTCTTTCCATGGAAGAAGCCTTGGAGCGCTTTCTGTAACAGGAAATACGCATTATCAGGATCCGTTCAAACCGCTGATCGGCGGCATTAAATTTGCGGATTTTAATGATCTGGAGAGCGTAAAGGCACAGATTACCGACAAGACATGTGCGATCATCATGGAGACTGTACAGGGCGAGGGCGGTATCTATCCGGCAACGAAAGAATTTTTACAGGCGTGCGCGATCTGTGTGACGAGCACGACATCCTGCTGATTCTCGACGAGATCCAGTGCGGTATGGGAAGAACGGGAAAACTGTTCGCATGGCAGGATTACGGCGTACAGCCGGATGTCATGACGTGTGCAAAAGCACTTGGCTGCGGCGTTCCGGTCGGCGCTTCGTGCTGAATAAAAAGACGGCAGAGCATTCGCTCGTTCCGGGAGACCACGGAACGACATACGGCGGAAACCCGCTGGCCTGCGCGGCTGTCAATGCTGTATTTGAATGCTATGAGAAACAGCATGTCGTAGAGCATGTAGCAGAGACGGCTCCGTATCTGGAGAAAAAGCTGGAACGAGCTGGTGGAAAAATATGACTGCCTCGCAGCACGCCGTGGAAAAGGCTTTATGCAGGGCCTTGTCGTAACGGGACGTCCGGTCGGAGAAGTCATCAACTGCGCGATTGAGAACGGACTTCTTGTGATTTCCGCCGGAAGCGACGTTCTTCGTATGGTACCGCCGCTTGTGATTACGAAAGATGACATCGATGAGATGATTGAAAAACTGGAGAAAGCATTACAGTAATGTGGAATAGACAGCCGTCTGGTTTCCTACGCAGGAGACCGGGCGGCTGTTTTCCTGCTGTCCCTGAGTTCTGTATAAAAACGGGGAAAAAGGAATAGTATAAAATGTACTCTCGGGGCCTTTCTGCACTTTGCTTTTACGGCCGATTTTCCGCCAGCTGCACCCAAATTCATCAACGTACGCACTGCGTACGCCTCAGAAATTTGGGCACAACTGACAAAAAATCTTCTCGTAAAATCAAGCGCAGAAAGACTCCGAGAGTACATAAAAAAACAGCAGGAGGAAAAATCAATGGCGGGAATTTTAACAGCGCTGCTCTCCGGAGCGCTGATGAGTATTCAGGGTGTTTTCAACACGGAGGTGACGAAGCAGACGAGTACATGGCTGGCGGCCGGCTGGGTGCAGATCAGTGCGTTTGTCGTCTGTCTTGCGGCATGGTGCATTACCGGGAGGGAGCCGATCGGGGATCTGTTCCGCGTAAAGCCGTGGTATCTGCTGCTCGGCGGTGCAATTGGCGCGTTTATCACGATCACGGTTATCTGGAGTATGGCAGGGCTCGGCCCGGCGAAGGCGGCGATGCTGATCGTCATTTCCCAGCTCGCAGCGGCGTGGCTGATTGAACTGTTCGGCCTTTTCGGTATGGAAAAAACGGATTTCACCGTGCGCAAGCTGCTCGGCATGGCAGTGGCAGTTGTGGGAATTGTAGTGTTTCAGTGGGAATAACGATTAAGATTTCTACTTGTATTTTTATGGTTTCTTCGATACAATAGAAACGTAGTTATGCGTACACAAGGGACCCTTGCGCGTCAGATGCGAAGCGGAAGGGAGTACACAGCATGAAATTGAAAAAACAGCAGGACAGAGGCAGAAAACATGCAAAAATACTGGCGGCGATGCTGGTTTTTGCTCTGCGGATGCAACCACAGGGATACAGAATACAAACTGTCAGATAGCACAGGCGGGAGCACGGCGGAAAACGTTTTCGGGAATCAGAAGGAAGTGGATGAGGAGCAGACGGTTTCGAAAAAGCGCCGGAGAAACCACAGGCATTCCGGAAAAACGTGAGGCACAGGAGGCAGCACCGGAAGAAACGGTGCAGGTTTATATCTGCGGTGCGGTCGCTTCCCCCGGTGTCTACACGCTGCCGGGCGGAAGCCGCGTAGTGCAGGCTGTGGAAGCGGCAGGCGGATTTCTGCCGGATGCTGAAGAAAAAATCCTCAATCTTGCACGGAAAATCGAAGACGGAGAGCAGATCACCGTCTGGACGCGCGAGGAGGCAGAAACATGGAAATCACGGAAACGCCGCAGCAGAATACGGGCGGCACGGAGCAGGCTTCCGGTTCCGGCAAAGTCAACCTGAACACGGCCGGAAAAGAAGAACTGATGACACTCTCCGGCATCGGAGAGAGCCGTGCGGATGCCATCATCGCCTACCGCGAAGCAAACGGCCCGTTTGGTTCGATTGAGGAGATTATGAACATTGAGGGCATCAAGGAAAAGATGTTTGAAAAGATAAGGGGTTCTATCGAGGTTTAGAACAAGAAGGAGAAGAAATGGCAAAGAAAGTTCTTGTAGTTGATGATGAAAAACTGATCGTAAAAGGAATCCGCTTCAGCCTGGAGCAGGACGGCATGGAGGTTGACTGCGCATACGACGGCGAGGAAGCACTCTCCATGGCAAAAGAAAAAGAATACGATATGATCCTTCTGGATCTGATGCTGCCAAAGCTGGACGGATTGTCCGTCTGCCAGCAGATCCGTGAATTTTCCAACGTTCCGATCGTTATGCTGACCGCAAAGGGCGAGGACATGGACAAAATCCTGGGACTGGAATACGGCGCAGATGATTACATCACAAAGCCGTTCAACATTCTGGAAGTAAAAGCACGCATCAAGCCATCATGCGCCGTGCGGCCCGCCAGGAGCCAAAAGAAGAGAAAGCAAAAGTCGTACAGGTGAAAGACTGCGGATCGACTGCGAGAGCAGAAGAGTCTTCATCGGAGACGCGAGATCAATCTGACTGCGAAGGAGTTCGATGTGCTCGAGCTTCTCGTCTTCAATCCGAACAAGGTGTACAGCAGAGAGAACCTGCTGAATATTGTCTGGGGCTATGAGTACCCGGGCGACGTGCGCACCGTAGATGTACATATCCGCCGTCTGCGCGAAAAGATTGAGAAAAATCCAAGTGAACCGAAGTACGTTCACACAAGTGGGGAGTTGGTTACTATTTCCAGGCTTAAAAACAAAGAAAAATGGAAGTTTCTGCGGAGTCTGCGCTTCCGCATCACGGTGATTCTTGTGATCATCGGCATTGTACCGTGTGTGATCCTTGAGAAGAGCATCGTAAACAGCTATGAGGACCGTGCGGTATCGGTGCGCAGCATTACCGTAAAAAATCAGTGCGATATTATCTGCAACCAGCTCATCCAGCAGAATTACATGGAAGATCCTGGATCGGATGTCATCAACGGACAGCTCAGTATGCTGACAAATATCTACGGCGGCAGAATCCTGATTATCGATCAGGATTCCGCGTCATCAAAGATACGTACGATATGGACCGCGGAAAGACGATTATCTCGCAGGAGTCATCCAGAGCTTTCAGGCAAGGAGACGAGCCAGTATGACCGGAAAAACAGCTATCTGGAAATGACGGTGCGGATTCAGAATACCGAGACGAAGGAGACGCTCGGCGTTATGCTCGTCAGCATTTCGACGGATGAGATCCGTGCGAATATGAAAATTCTGGAGACGAAGGGAATGACGATTCTTTCGATCATTGCGCTTCTCGTGCTGGTTTTTGGCTATCTGCTCGCGGGCATTCTGATGAAGCCGTTCCAGAAGGTCACCCGTTCCATCGAGGACATCACCGACGGCTATCTCGACGAAAGCATTTCTGTTCCGGATTACCTCGAGACAGAGCTGATCACGGACGCATTCAACAAGATGCTGACCCGCGTCCGCACGCTCGACGATTCCCGCCAGGAATTTGTTTCGAACGTCTCGCATGAGTTAAAGACGCCGCTTGCGTCCATGAAGGTTCTGGCGGATTCGCTGAACGGGCAGGAGGGCGTTCCGGTGGAACTTTATCAGGAGTTCATGCAGGATATTACCTCGGAGATCGACCGCGAAAACCAGATTATTACCGACCTTTTGTCGCTGGTCAAGATGGATAAAAAGGTGGCAGACCTCAATATCACCCAGGTCAATATCAACGAGCTGTTAGAGCAGCTGCTGAAGCGGCTTCATCCGATTGCCGCACAGAAAAATGTGGAGCTCATTCTCGACAGCTTCCGCCCGGTCAATGCGGAGGTGGATGCGACGAAGCTCTCGCTGGCGTCTCGAACCTGATCGAAAACGGCATCAAATACAACAACGAGAATGGATGGGTGCGTGTATCCTTAAATGCGGATCACAAATATTTCTACGTGACGGTGGCAGACTCCGGCATCGGCATCCCGGAGGAGTCGATTGCGCATATCTTCGAGCGTTTCTACCGCGTGGACAAGTCCCACTCGCGGGAAATCGGCGGAACCGGCCTTGGCCTTGCGATTGCGCGGAGCGCGATTGTCATGCACCGGGGAGCGATCCGTGTATACAGCAAAGAAAACGAGGGAACGACATTTTCCGTGCGGATTCCTCTGAATTACGTGATGTAGGAGGTGGCGCACATGAAACGGATACTTGGCGTACTGCTGGCCGGCGTGCTGCTTCTTAGCGGCTGCGGCAGTGGCAGAAGAGCAGAAGGAGTCGGCGTATCACCTGTACTGCCTGGACAAAACCGGCACAACACTGGTGCAGGAGCCGTATGAACCAAAAGAAGGAACGGATCAGAAACTGATCAAGGAGCTGGTTGACGCGCTGCAGGAGAAACCTGCCAAGGACGGAAACCAGGCACTTCTTTCCAATGGGATTTCCATCAAGACGTATACGCTGGAGAACGGGCTCCTTACGCTGAACTTAAGTGGAGAGTACGGAGAGCTTGCGCGGCCGCAGGAGGTTTTGGTGCGTGCAGGACTGGTGCGTACCTTTGTGCAGGTTCCGGAGGTGGAGCGCGTGACGCTTCTGATTGACGGGGATCCGTTAAAGGATTCCAAAGGACGCGAGATCGGAACGATGACGGCGGACAGCTTTCTGGAAAATTCCGGAAGGGAAATTTATCAGTATCAGTATGCGACGCTGACACTGTATTTTGCAAATGAAGCAGGCGATCATCTTGTGAAAGAGACGCGGCGGGTGCCGTACAGCACGAACATTCCGCTGGAACGTGTCGTGGTGGAGCAGCTGATGAAGGGACCGAAAGGAGACGGCCACTATGCAGTGCTGCCGGATACGATGAATGTCTTAAGTGTCACGACATCCGATCGGATTGCCTATGTGAATTTTGACAAATCTTTTAAGGATTCTGCGCTTTCGAGTGTGGCGGAGCAGATTCCGATTTACGCGGTGGTGGATTCCATCACGGCGAACTGTAAGGTGGATAAGGTGCAGTTTTCCATCAACGGAGAGAGCGATGTAACCTTCCGTGAAACGATGAAACTCAATCAGTCTACGAGGAAGACCTGTCTTATCTGGAGGAAAAAGATACATGAGAAAACGGCCCATGTGCTGGCGTGTCTTGGATTCATGCTGGTGCTTGTGCTGCTGCGGATTGCGGGCGTGCCTCTTGGCACGCCTTTTTCTGACCCCAAATACGAAAACAAAGCGCAGCAGGGCAGGAAGGTGTGGATTGCAGGGACAATTGAAACGTATGAGAAAAAGAGCAGCAACAACGGGTATGTGCTGCGTGGGGAGGGAAGCAAAGGGAAAATTTATCTGCTCGCAAAGCGGGGAGATCTGCCGGTCGGAGCCGCTGTGCGGGTGTACGGAACTGTAAAAAAGCCGGAAAGCCCGCGCAATCCGGGGATGTTTGATGAGAAAACATATTATGAGGGAAAAGGATGTGCGTTTTACGTGATTTCGGAGCGGGAGGAAGTTGTGGATGCCGGGCGGTGGAATCTCGGCGAAGCGCTCCGGCTGGAGCGGGAGCGGTGCTGTGCCGTTTTAAAAGAAATGATGCCGGAGGAGGAGGCAGGTGTGCTTTCTGCGATGCTGCTCGGGGAACGGTCGGAACTCACGGAGGAGACGTATCTGGCGTATCAGCAGAGCGGTCTGCTGCACCTGATTTCCGTTTCCGGCATGCATCTGATGCTGCTCGGCATGGCACTCCGACGGCTGCTGATGGCGCTGCATCTGCCGAAAACTTCCGCGTCTCTGGCAGCGGCCGCCGGTATGGTGCTGTATGGCATGTTTACCGGCAGTGGAACGGCGACCGTGCGTGCAGTGGTGATGTTTGCGGTGCGGATGGGAGCTGTCGCAGTGGGAAGGACGTATGATTCCTTAAGTGCGCTCTCTCTTGCGGCAATTCTGATGCTGGCAGAAAACCCCTCGTATCTGGAGCAGAGCGGGTTCTGGCTTTCGTTTGGAGCAGTAACAGCCATTTCCGGGGTTTATCCGGTTCTGGCGGGGGAGAAGGCGGAACGGAAGAGACGCGGGGAAAAAACGGGGTTGGAAAAGCTTGCGGCGAAAGGAAAAGAGGCTGCGATGGTGTACCTTTCCCTGCAGCTTGTCATGATCCGCTGCAGGCGTGGTATTTTTATGAGATTCCGCTCTTTGCGTTTCTGCCGAATCTGTTTGCAGGAGCTGTCATGACGGCGGTGCTGCTGACGGGTGCTGCGGGGCTTCTGGCGGGACTGGCAAGCGTGAAAGCGGGAAGTGTTGTTCTGCTTCCGGCGCGGTTCCTGCTCACACTTCTGCGCAGATGACAGCGGCGGTCGCACAGATTCCGGGAAATGTGTGGATCTGCGGTCAGCCGGAAAAATGGCAGATGGCCGGATATGGAATCATTCTGACCGGTCTGCTGGTGATACTGTATGTGCGAAAACGAAAACGGGAGATGAATCCGGATGGGCAAAACGAAAAGGTGCGCAGGCACGAAAGCGGGAGCGGATGCTCTTTGGTATTACCATGTTTTTTGCCTGTGTTCTGCTTTTTTACCGTCCCCGGGAAACGTTTTCCATTACAGCGCTGGACGTCGGCCAGGGCGATTCGCTGGTGGTGGAGAGCGGCCGTTTTGTGATGCTGAATGACGGCGGGAGCAGCAGTGCGTCTGCGATCGGGGAAAAAGGATTCTCCCATATCTGAAACAGCGCGGCATTGCCGCTCTTGATGCCGTTGTTGTCACGCACCCGGACGCAGATCACACGAACGGAATCCTCGAACTGCTGGAGATGATCGGGGAGCAGAAAACGGCGCTTCGCATCCGCCATCTGTTCCTGCCTGTGTGGATGAAAGGAAGCGAAAAAGAAAATCCTTTTATTTTAGCCGCACAAAAAGCGGGAATTATGGTAGAATATCTAAAAAAGGGAGACGAGATCCGTGCAGGAGAATTCACCGTATCGGTACTTCATCCGGGAGCGGGCGAAGACTATACGGGAGAGGAAAACGCCGGAAGTGTTGTATTACAGCTTTCCTGCGGTGCCTGCCGCGCACTTCTGACGGGAGATCTGGAGGGAAGCGGAGAAGAAGAGGTCCTGGAGGCGGCAGAGCGGTGCCAGATTTTAAAGGTGGCGCACCACGGCTCGCGAAATTCAACGAGCGAGGCATTTCTGAACCGCATACAGCCGCAGATCAGCCTGATTTCCTGCGCGTGGCCGGGACGGTACGGCCATCCGCACCGGGAGCTGCTGGAGCGGCTTCGTGCCTGCAAAAGCCATATCTACGGAACACCGGTGGATGGAGCCGTGACAGTACAGCTGAAGCGTGACCGCCTGGCGGTTCATGGATACCGGTCGGATGTGGAATTTCCCGTCTCCTGAATGGTCAAAAGCTCCGGCTGCTGCGGCACTGCGCAAACGTGTTTCTGCCGGAACGAAAGAAAGAGGATGGAATGAAAAGCATTTTAGAAGATATCAAAACGCAGAATTTTAAGCAGGCCTACCTGCTCTACGGAGAAGAAGCCTATCTGAAGCATCAGTATAAAAACAAGCTGAAAAACGCACTGCTGCCGGAGGACGACACGATGAATTTCTCCCGCTTTGAGGGAAAAGGAACCGAGATTCCCAAAGTGATTGACCTTGCGGAGACGATGCCGTTTTTTGCGGACCGCCGTGTGATTCTGCTGGAAAATACAGGATTTTTCAAAAACAAAGCCGACGCGCTGGCAGACTACATGGGATCCCTGCCGGATTATCTGGTGCTGATCTTCGTGGAGGAGGAAGTCGATAAGCGGAACCGTATGTACAAGGCGGTGCAGAAGCAGGGAAGAGCAGTGGAATTTGCTCGTCAGGACGAAAAGACGCTGATGACCTGGGTACTCGGCATGATGAAAAAAGAGGGAAAAAAGATTACGCGCCAGGATATGGAAGATTTTCTGGAAAAGACGGGCACGGGATATGGGAAATATCTCGCAGGAGCTGGAAAAACTGCTCAGCTATACGATGGGAAGAGATGTGATCACGCGGGCGGATATCGAGGCAGTCTGCACAACGCAGATTACGAACCGGATTTTCGAGATGATCCGCGCGGTAACGGAGAAGAAGCAGCGGAAAGCGCTCGATCTGTATCAGGATCTGCTGGCTTTAAAGGAGCCGCCGATGCGGATTCTCTTTCTGCTGGCACGCCAGTTCAATCTGCTGCTGCAGGTCAAAGAGCTGCTGGCAGAGCACTGCGATCAGGCGACGATCGCAAAACGGACGGGACTGCAGAGCTTCGTTGTGCGGAACTATATTCCCATGTCGCGCCAGTATGCGGCGGAGGAATTAAAAGCGGCGGTCAATGACTGCGTGCAGATGGAAGAGGACGTGAAGACGGGAAAAATTTCCGATCTGCTGAGCGTGGAGCTGCTGATTACGAAATACAGCAGGGCGGCGTAAGAGCAGAGTTTTCTAAAAAGAACAAGGCGTATCGGCCAGTTTTCCTGTACCGGTACGCCTTGTTCTGTGTTTATCAAAGATCTGTCGCGGCGCACTCTTTTGGTAAGCATAAAAAAGAACCCAGCCACATGACGGTATGACTAAGTTCTCTTTGGTTTATATCTTTATTATGCGATTGAGTTTACAGCTTTGCTCAGATTGGATACTTTTCTGGCAGCGTTGTTTTTATGATAAACGCCTTTAGAAGCAGCCTTGTCGATGGTAGAGATCGCATTTACTAATGCAGCAGCAGCAGCCTCTTTATCGTTTGCAGCAACAGCAGCATCTACTTTTTTCATAGAAGTCTTAACTGCAGAACGGATTGCTTTGTTGCGGTCTGCCTTTGTCTGATTTACCAGGATTCTTTTCTTTGCGGATTTAATGTTAGCCAAACTGTACACCTCCAATATTTTTAAAATTAATGTGATTTAAGGGATGTTATTCAATGGAACAGACACGGGCGCTCCACTGAAACATGCTTTATTATCCTATAATATTTCGCATGTTTTGTCAATACATATTTTTGAAAAAAATTGCAAAAACTACAACAAAAAATACAGGAGAAGGAGAAAAGTATGATAGGAAAGTATAGGATGCGGACAGACCTGGCGATGGAGAATCAGGAAAAATTTGAGAGGGACCATGTGGAGATCTCCGGGGTCGAGATTGAGAAGAAGAAAAGAAAGGCGGAAATTCAGACAACCATTATGAAAATCACATCGGAGCAGGGTGCAAAAATGATGGGAAAGCCGAAAGGGACGTATGTGACGATCGAGCGCCGCTGCTTTTGACGGCAGACGAGGAGGAGAG
>ENA-OQCS01001258-OQCS01001258.1-human-gut-metagenome-genome-assembly--contig:-NODE-1258-length-13311-cov-1.492946_pt1 | contig 13311 bp, 25 predicted proteins | sample MGYA00242757_ERZ504575 | MGnify/ENA primary metagenome ERZ504575 (study PRJEB26092, sample SAMD00036297) | human gut metagenome | host: Homo sapiens | study: EMG produced TPA metagenomics assembly of...
CTCAAGGCGGCTCTATGGCGAGGCGTCCCGCCTGACTGTGATGAACGCCGCCCTGGATCGCATTGAGGCTGTGCTGGAAGAACCGGAACTTTCTGATAGCGGCAAGCAACACATTCCGACCCAGGCGCAGCCCGGCCAGCCGGAGGTGCGGTTTCATGATGTGGCCTTTGCCTACCAGGACAAGGAGGTGCTGCACCACATCAGTTTCTCTATGTCGCCCCATACCATGACCGCTCTTGTGGGTCCCTCCGGCGGCGGGAAGTCCACCATCGCCAATCTGCTGGCCCGGCTGTGGGATGTGAAAAGCGGCAGTGTTGCCATCCGGGGTGTGGATACCCGGCAAGTCCCCCTCGCAGAGTTGATGGATCACATCAGCATGGTCTTCCAGCGCGTGTATCTCTTCCAGGACACGATCTATAACAACATCAGTATGGGAAAACCGGATGCCACGGAAGAAGAAGTCTATGAGGCGGCAAGAAAAGCCCGCTGCTACGATTTCATCATGGCTCTGCCCGATGGGTTTCAGACTGTGGTGGGAGAGGGCGGCGCAACCCTCTCCGGCGGTGAGAAACAGCGTATCTCTATCGCCCGCTGCATTCTGAAAGACGCCCCTATTGTAATTTTGGACGAGGCGACCGCCAGTGTGGACACCGACAATGAGAGCTACATTCAGGAGGCCATTTCCGAGCTTGTAAAAGGTAAGACCCTGCTGGTCATCGCCCACCGTTTGAACACCATCCAGAACGCCGACCAGATTTTGGTCATCAGCGACGGACGGATCTCGCAGCATGGCACTCATGAGGAATTGATGAAACAACCCGGTATTTATCAGGATTTCGTCCGTATCCGCATGAACTCTGCCGGTTGGAGCCTGTCTTGATGGAGAGGAGCTCCCCATGAAGCAATTACACGCATCTGGCGAAGACTATCTGGAAGCAATCCTTGTCCTAAAGAGGAAGAAAGGTATGGTACGCTCCGTAGATGTGGCCCGGCATCTTGATGTATCGAAACCCAGTGTGTGTCATGCGGTCTCTACTTTGAAAGAGGGTGGGTTTCTCATTATGGACGAAGACTCTTTCTTGCACCTGACAGATGTGGGCCGAGAGGTTGCTGAAAAAACCTATGAGAAGCACTGCTTTTTCACCCCGCCTGCTGGTGGATGCAGGTGTAGAGCCCAAGACCGCCGAGCAAGATGCTGCCGCATGGAGCACGCAATCAGCGACGACAGTTTTCAGAAAATAAAATCAGGGCTAAAGGACAAATAAAAGGCGGCCGATCCGTCGAGGCCATTGGGGGTGATAGAGCGGGAAAACTGTTCATATGTACGGTTATGCCTCCGCCTCCCTGCGGTGCATGGCTTTGTGTATTGATGTTGCGTGCCGTCAAGTGTTCTGGCAGGGTCAATCATAGAGTTGCCCCCTATGGAGTTTGATGTGTTCCATTTGCTTGTCCAGCGGCCCGGACGGGTGTTTTCACAAAGGGAAATCTATGAACTTGTCGATCCTGATTCGTTCGACAGCAGTTGGACGGGTATCTCCAGCATCATTTACGAGTTGCGTCATAAGCTGAACGCTGACTTTATCCAAATCGTGTATGGGTAAGGTTATAAATTTTTGCCGCCGGGACGCCATAATAAAGCCTAACAGGGGGAGCTTCCGATCAAAAGCCCCCCTGTTTTAATATAGTTGCGTGCTTTCTTATACTCCGCACTCTGTATGATGCCGCTTTTTCTTACAAGTTAGAAACTGTCATTTATGTTGATTTGATCAGCTACTAGAACTTACGATGGCATAAACTTGGTACATATCAATGTTTTGCTTTAAGTCTAATAGAATCAATATTAAACCCGTTGCAGCAAGAAGCGCGCTAATGACGTATATCAAAATCGTGATACTTGATGGTTTAGATGTGGCAATGAATCCTAATGTAGCAGTTGCGACAGCAGAAAGCGATGAGCAGATTAGGGAAGCAGAAAATAAAACAGCTGATGCGAGTATGAGCAATGCGCCTACTATTGATTTATTGTTCATAATGATACTACCTCTTTAGAAACGCCAATTTATAGAATTATTGTACAGACAAACCAAACCGCTGTAAAAGCTTTTTAAAGTGGAAACACCATACGCCGTTACAGGCGGCGTCCAGTTTGTAGACCCAGAGCAGGCACCAAAGGATATATCCACAGGTAGGGTTGTCAGAATGTGATAAGTCATGGACGTTCCCCAGTTGGAGCATTGTCGTCGAAACACATAAGTCGCTTGACCTGTGACGAAATTGGTGAAAAATTTACGAGAAGCACTCTTTTTTCACCTGTCTGCTGATAGACTCTGACGCAGAGTACAATACAGCCGAGTGGGATGCCTGTCGAATGGGGCGCGCAATAATCTATCCTTTTTGTATTACTACTGATTATATAATACTGTATATCAGGGGGGCGTGTGGCAATGTACAGTGAGCAGATGTGGCAGAATGCCAAGAAAAAGTGCCGGTTGAACGATGCGGATATCGCCTTGGCCAAGCGTCTGGGGCTGACCTCCCAGAGTCTGATCAAAAATATCCCCAGCAAAAACGAGCTTGGAACGCCCCGGTTAGTGTATGGCTCTACGAGATGGACGCCAAGCAGCAAAAAAAGACGCCTCAGCGTCAGAAACGCCGAAGCAGACAGGATACAAGCGAGAATTAACGCATCCATCTGAGAGAGCACCAGGCGGTATCTGTACAGATACCCGCCCTGTCTGCTTTTCTGAATAACTTTAGTCGCCTTATTTCTCAACTGCGATGTAGACGATGTATTCCACCCCTTCATTCTCCAGGGTCCATGTTCCGTCATACTCATCGGCAGGTTCACTACAGCACAATTCAGCACCGTTTTTATCGAAGAGAACCGCCTCCGTCCATGAGGATTCGTCTCGGCAGCCGCAGCACTTCACATCCATTTCTTTCCCATCGGGGAAATGAGCTGTATAGGTGATGGTGTTGTCCTCCCCCTGATAGGCATCCTCTGTATCAGCGTTCAGGTAGTCATTGATCTGATCCATCACGCTGCGCGGAATGGTCAGTACCGTGGCACAGACTATTTTCCCGCTGTACTGGCAAACCTTTTCCTGCCAGATCTGCTTCAGGGTTTCTTCTGCTGCCCGGATGTGATCCAGAACCGGTTGATGCATCCTGACCCCATTATCGTGAAAGTCTACAATCATGTCGCCATGCGCTGTCAGAAGCACATTGGCGAGGACCTCACCCTCTTCATTGTCGTCTGGCGCTCTTCCAAGCTCGATGGAAACGGCGGCAAGCAGGTCATGGCCACCATTTGCGCCGTTTTCCACTGCGGGGCCCCAAATATAATCGTGTCTGATTTCTGAAAAATTCATATTCGCATTCCTTCCCTGATGATTCATTATAGGGGATTCTATCAGTTGCAAGGTACAGGCTTGTAACCTGCGGACTCCTTTTGTATGGAAAGCCAACTTCCTGCTCCTGTTGCTCATCACTCTGCTTCCATGAAGCCCAGGATGCGCCACCAACCATCATCGGCTTTAATCAGAACCGCATCGCCCTCCCCACACGCGAGGTTGGCGTGGCAAAATGGGCAGATTTCAATATGCTCTCCACATGGATCATCATTCCAATTCATGACCCAATACTCAGGCTTCTCTATGTGGTTTAGCCAAATCTCCTGATTGGGCGGGAGTCCCTGGCAACGATGAAGGGCCTGTTCCCAGACCATGCAGTATCCATCTGCCAGTTCTTCGCCAAGTCGGCCGTTCTGTCCGGAGTTCCCGCCAGAATCAGGCGTTCTGGTGGAAGTCAGCCTCCATTTTTGAAACATTTGTTCCCGCTTTGCTTGGATATCCAATTTCTTTCTGGCACTCAAATAAATCGAATTGTTTCATGTCTCCTCCAGATTTGTTCCAGATATAGTCTGTGCGCATCCGGCCTCACACATAGCATACAGACCAGTGTTCACCAGTATCTCTATCTATCGTCACGTATTCTCTTCTGAATAGTCGTAATCAATGCATCCGTCCGCTTCCGTAATCTGCGGCTCCCGTTCATGAACCAGAACGAACCTGCATTCTCCGTCATGATTGAACTGGCAAGACCGAGATTCGCACTCAAAGCAGCGCTTCCTTAATCCATAGAGCCGCTTTGTCTCCGGTACATAATCCTCGGCACCTCCGTACAGCAGGTAGCAATGCCCTTGCTATACCGCTGATCAAACCAACTCCATATTTCCTCCCGGTTGAATACCGACCCCCCACCATGAATGGGCCTCGATACATTCGGTCTCCGGGTTCATCGGCACATCTCCAAACTCAGCCCAGAGTTTCTCCAGTTCCTCATCCCGGTCGCGCAGAGTCTCTATCTCCTGCAGCCCATCCATCACCGCACAGTAACTACAGTACGGGATGGTCTGATGCAGTTCGTCCATTGTCTCAGTCGCCTGTCTTTTGACTTCATTCATGTTCTTTCTCCTCAAATCCTTTCCTGTTTTAACCCGAAAGCATGGGTTTTGAGATAGCAGATTGCCTCATCTAAAGATGTAAAATCCGGTGTCTGAATCCAGAAGAATATATTACTATCTGCGGGTACACAGTGCTCTGCTTTCTTGAGGTCGATGTGTGTGGAGAACATCATGGAATCCGTTTCGCGGCACAGTCGCCGGAATTCCTCGCTGGACATCTTCATCTTCTCTTCCAATAAAATTGCACGCAGTCTGCTGTTCACAAGGCTGGCACCCAGGCCGATACTGCTGTTGCTGCCGATGCCGTCCTTCTTGGAGTCGATCAGCCATGCCCCGCCGCTCAACCGATTCGAATTAAACCGGATGGTAACATTGATGTGATAGTAGTCCCGCAGGAACTCGGCTTCCCGCATGACAACGGTGTCCAACTCGTTGGAACATCCTCGCCAACCGCCGCCCACAATATAGTTGTGTACAGCAATACCAGGACTGCGGGAAATCTTGCAAGTCCATCCTTTTGAACAATCTCTGCAGTGCAGCTGGAAACAGCGGGATTCACCTGTTTATTCTCTTTCATACTGTTCACTCCTCCATATAGTCATCGAACACCGGCGCCTCATCGGCTGAAATTGTCTCCCCTTCGCCCTCAACACCGATGAGTTTATCCATGCCGCCATTGCCGACAAAGGCCATGATGCCTCCAAATTTCTTTCCAGCCCTGGCATATATATCCTGCTCGCTAAGTGTTTCATCATCTCTGACTTTGATCCGGACTGAAACTGTAACTTCTGCATGGCCCAACACCCTGATATACTTCGTCTGGTAAGTTCCTCTCGCATGATCGTTTTGCTGGTCCACAGACCGCTGTATGTCCTGATGTTCACCTTTCTGAGCGGTAAGATACTCCCGTACACCATCCGCTTTGATGCGTTCCACAATGGCATCCGGCAAATTGAGGTGCATACAGTCCCATTTGAAATTCGGATTGTCTGCTTTGGTCTCAAGGCTTTCCGCAAGAGATTTCTCCACATCGTCGGGAAAATCTTTCTCCGGGGCTACAAGCTAAATGCGTGATAAATACCACATTCGCCTTCAAAATATCCGTAGCAAAGTTCAACATTATAAGGCATTCTCATATCTCCTTTTTTGATGTGATCTATATATAATCGGTGTGCCGCAGGGCGCACCGCAGAACAGGGACGCCCCGGCCACAATGACAGCGGGGATCTATATAAAAAAAGCGGCCGATAAACCGATCTATTTCTTGTACAGTGGCCCAGGCTAATCCCGGGCCGGCATCAGGAAACAGAGCAGCATCAGAACCGCTTTGAAAACATATTCGGATGTTCTTTATTTTTCTGTTGACATACAAAAGTATGTGTTATACTATACATACAATTTTGTATGTTGGGAGTGCATAGTCATGGACCGAATGATGGACCGAATCAAATACTATCGGCAGCGCAGTGGGCAGACCCAGGCTCAGGTGGCGAACAAACTGGGGATGGCCGTCAGCATTATCAAAAATATGAGTTAGGAGCGCGGGAGCCATTGGAAAAAAACCTTCCTGCTCTGGCCTGATGCACTGGGTTGTTCTGCCTACTCCCTGCAAGAGAGCGACAAGGAGCGATTTATCCCGAATATACAATAATTTGTCCGGGAAGCGGCCATGCATAGATGGGACTCCTATACGTTCAACGCAGAGGAATTTCTGGCGTATGATATCGGTGAAGATATCATGGGATACTTTGTAGAGTATTTTAATCAAATTGAGACAGTAAACCCGGAACTGTATAGAAGATGGCAGTTTGTGACCAACTATCCAGATGCACTGTTTAATGTTTTGGATTTGCTTGAGCAGGCCCAGAAGGCCACTCAACGCGGCGCCTTAGAAGCAGACTTCCGCTCTCTTATCACCAGAGAACACCCGGTATATTTTTGGTACTTCATTATTTTCGGGTATATTTTCCTCGATCTATTCGTCGGTGAAACTTCGTCAGTCAAACTCGCCGCTGATTTTCAGCGGTATATGTGTGAGACCATCAAGGGCTATGAGGAAATCAGTGAGGGCGAGGCTTTTTCCGAGTATATCCACCGGATCTGTATTCCGTTTTTTGACTATGCCTTAACAGCGGTGGAGTATATGGTCGATGAACACGCAACGCTTGAAGTCGCTTTCCAGGAGACTGTTGTAGGCGAACTTTGTGGGGTCGAGATTGCTGATGTAGAACTCTTCCGCCCGGCGCAGCCAGACAGCAGTCCTGTCTGAGACGCAGTTAGGACTATGACGGAGCAACACAGATGCCAGTTTGGTACCCACCACTCCTTTGTATCTGCGCTGCATGTCTGAAAAACAAAAAGTGCCCAAAAGCCAACAGGCTTTCAGACACCGTGTAACACTGTTCACTGTAAACTGCTCAAAGCAATTTCTGAGACTGATTGAAACTATTATACCCTGTGTATGGACAAATGGCAATAGTTTTCCCGCGCCATGACATCCAATTCGATACTTTCCCTCTTGCAATTTCTGATCCATCCCTGTATAATGCAGACATATAGTATCCGTTGTTTGCCCAAAGCAAACAAAGTAACCGTGTTTAAAACTCCCAGAGGTTTATGCCTTTGGGAGTTTTTTTGTTTTCCGGCCCATTGGTGGAACAATTCTAACTTAGGCGGTTCCGTCCACAAGGCACACGAGGCTCTATGCCCGTGTGCCTTTTTATATATAATCCCATAAATGCGAAGAGAGGAGCGGATAAAAACACATAAGAAGAAGTTTTCATCTGAAAATTCACAAAAGAAACGAGGTGCTATGGATGACCCGCGCAAATCTGCTACTGATTCGAGAACTGAATGTCAATGGCGACGGTGACTTTGCTGATGTGATGATTCAGTTGGAGCGCCCCCTCACACCGGAGCAAAAGCGCGCCCTCCGGGTGGAGTTGACCAGGCTCAAGCAAGTTCTGGATGACCCCGACACAGATTCCGTTGTGGAACTTGCTATCCACAATATTTTAGGTTCTGCCGCTGCGCAAAGCGGTTATGACCTCATTGAGTTTTGAAAGAGGTGCTGGAAATGCCCGACGAAAACCAACCCATCGCCATTACGATGGAACGCCTATTGGATTTGACCAACTATATCATCGATCATATGTCAATGACGCTGGCGGCCATGTCCGCGAGGTGATCGAGACCCTGTCAAGACCTTGGTTTTACCGAAGAAGAACTGATTGAGGTATTCCATTTCAGCGAAACAGATGTCAAGGTCTGTCTGGCATACGCTGATAAGGACAAGGAGGTGGAATAGCCGTGACCAAGGATAAACTGCGTCTGCTCCTTTTTGATGACTGCAATCGAAACTGTCCCGGCTGCTGCAACCGGGATTGGGACCTCCAAGCTCTCCCGCTCTGTCAGGACTACACACCATATCGTCTCATCATGCTCACAGGCGGTGAACCTATGCTGTATCCGGAGATTATTCGGGAGGCCATCGCAGCAATCCGGAGGCAGACCAATGTGCCTATCTACCTCTATACGGCTATGCCGGAACAACTGGACGCGCTGATGCCACTGTTGGACGGCGTGACGGTGACGCTTCACACACCGGAGGATATCCCGGTATTCCAGTCTTTTGACCGGACTGCCCAGAACCTTACGGGGAAATCGCTTCGGTTGAATGTATTTGATGAAGTCGGAACTGTCATCTGCCGTCCGGAATGGCAGGTGAAGGACCACATGAGGTGGATTCCCAACTGCCCGCTGCCAGAGGGGGAGGTGCTGATGCGGTACCAGCCGTCAAAAAATCCGTAGCCAAGATGGGGGGATACCCAATGAAGAAAATTCAAGTCACCTATTTTTTCGAGGATTCGGGCTTCTGCAAGGATGTCTTCAAGTCAGTAGATATTCCCCATTACTACTACAATCGTGACACTGCAAGCGGAGTGTGGTACACCTCAACACCGGACTATTATGCAAATGACCGCCGTATCCAGCAGGATGTGATCATTGAGGTTGTTGCCGGAGGTCGGGTCATCGCCTTGGACGGCAACGGAGACTTTGAGGGAAAAGGCCATTTGTCCCTTTCAATGAGTTTGAAAGTCTCTTGCAACTCATTGCAGGACAGCAGCCGAAACTGCGGAGCTATGAGGAAATGAAAGCGAAACTGCTGTCCCTGCCGGGCGGTGAGGCGTATGCTGATCCGCACCGTTACTGGGAAAATTGGGTCTTCAATCTGGATTTCAGGCATGTGACCGAGCAGATCGTAGGCGCCGCCAGTTGGATGGGTGTTGAGTTCCATATCCTTGCAATCCAATATACGCACATTCCTACTGGCTTTGTATTTACAAATTACCGCTTTCGGCCTGCCTCCCTACCCTCGGGAAGCGACAGCCGTGACCTGTTGCTGTATGACTGGCAGGCCGAGGATTTGTCTGCGGCGCTGCCCGATCAAAGCGGAATAAACAAGAACAAGGAGGAGTAAGAGAATGATCCCTAAAATTACACAGGAGCGGCCCAATGTTGCGCCTAAATACTGGTGTGGGACCTGCGGCCATGCGTTACCACCGCCGAATGGCCCTGAAACATGCCCAAACCCGGTGCCATGGAAGTTCTGTTCCATCTGTGGTGAGCCCATCGAGTATGACAAGCAGAACCTGTCCGGTGGTTGAACAGAACTGTGAGCGTTGCGGACGCCCGCTGATCCGTAAATCACCTGCGGATATGGCTCCGCCTGATTTTATCGCTTCCCCCGACTATGTGGTACCTCATTGTGTCGTAACTGCATGGAGGAACACTGCGTACAGACCAATTGCCTACAGTGCGAGATTGGCCATTGGCCAAACTGCCCCTATACCTATATCAAGCGACTAGGCTTGGAAAAACACGCTGATGGAGCGGCAAACAATGAGTGAGAATCATCCTCAAAGCCTATCAGAAAAGCCGGCCCCACCACCGGCGAACTGGTTTTAGATCGCGGGCTTGCCCTGCATCTGCTGGATCAGATGGATGTGATCCGCCGCAAGCACTCCGGAAGCCTGCCTCCCCCCTGCGACTATTATATGCGCTCTATGGAGGCGGTCATCGCAAGAGCCGCTGATTATGAAAGCCGTAATGAATGGACGGATGCGCTTAAAGTAGATGAGCAAAGCCGGTATTTCCGAGATCTACAACTCGTGGAAACATGTAGTAATTTTTAATCGGAGAAAGAATGGTCTGTGTCCACACAGCCCGTTCTCCAGAAAGGATTTGGTTTATGGAGTACCACTGGTACGAAGATTACTGGGATATCCCCAGACGTTCTCCAAAGGGACACGTTACTGGCAGCGGGTATTATATTACAGGCCGTCTATTGAAATACAAACAGCCATATATCCACACAGATCAGACCGCCTTTCTCCGCACCGAACTGTTTGACATGGGGTACCGGATTTTTCTGCACTATGCGAACGGGGCGGTCATGGAAATCAAGTTGGGAGATAATCCGCAGCGGTCGGTCCACTCACGGCCTCCAGTGATCTGCAGAGCATTTTGTTCCCCGATGGACATCTCAAACACCCAGTCATATGTTAAGCAACAGACTGGAGTTGGAAGATTATACTCAATGCCTAAATTCAAGCATTTATCTTAATCTGGCACAGGACTGAACAGCACAAAGCGGAGCACGAGGACAGGGTTACACCACTCATGCTCCGCTTTTCCATTTTCTCAGGCACAGTGCTGCTCAGAGAGGCCCCACTTCAACTCATGAAAAGGAGACGCTTGCGGATGGAATCCATAAATCGTCCTATTTACAGGTTTTTTTCGTTCAGGACCTCCGAGAGGATGGCCAGCGAATATGGACACTGTTCCGGCCAAGTTAATCTTCAGACTGGAGAAATTCTGGCCAATATCTCGTATGGGCTGTTCCATTACCCGGAGACTTATCAGTTGAATCTGGCTGATTCCATCAGCCAATTCCCGCATACGACAAAGGAACTTATAATCTGCGCGGCCAGACACGCCGCGAATGAAGAAGGAGTCAGAGGGATGACAAGACGCAGGGTAATCTTTGTCTGTAAAGATGGCCGCCGATACATCACAGAAGAATATAGCGGAGACAGAAGCGAATATGCTGCCCGTGGCCGCTGTCTGGACAGCTGCGATATGGACTGGCCTGAAATCCGGGACATCTTCCAGGAGCCGGCAACCTATACGCAGTTTATCAAGGCCAATTTAAGGGCACAAGCGGCCTACCACTCTTTTCGCAGCGAGAACGGGAACAGTGGTATCGTGCGCAATCTGCGCAAAGGCCGCGAGGGCCCCTAGCTGACAAAACTTCTGTTTGTTTACGCAGCACCATTGGCAACTGGGGGCCGGATTTTTGAAACAAACTACACCTGTTTCACCCCCGTACCGGGTCTCCCCTATCCAGCCTGTACTGGCCAAGGTAAGAAACCATGCTTGGAGTGTCCGCTCCGTCAATCCTTTCAAACCGCCGAGTTGGCTCAGTTGCAGGCGGAGCACAACTGGCCCAGGGCAGTCCACACCGATGGCGATGACGCTATCTGATCGGCTCCCAGAGCAATCAAGCCGGTCTGGTACCCGTGTATCTGTTCCCGGACTGTCAATGTGCGCTATCTAGCGAGACACTGTATCCGGCAGAGGAATATTACCGACTACGCGAGATTTTGCGGAATGATCCCTCCGCATTTGATGACCAGTGTGATCTATTCCGCTCCTATCCTCTTGACTGGTATAAGGAATTGGCCTTTACGCTATGAGGTGTGTGGCGCGAACACACGGTTCACCGATGGCAGAATCCGTCCATGACCAAAGTGGACAGACCGCCCACGACATCAGCAAAGCAATCTTCGAGGAGCAGGATCTCTTTGATCCATATACTGATGCGGCGTTTCTGGCCGCCGCCGAGCGAATCCTGCCGTGGTATATCCGCCGCTACGTAAATAGATGAATAGGAGATACTATAATGGGTACAGAATTGATTCGATCCGTAACGGTGCAAAAGAATAATGTCTATCTGACTTCCAAGAGCAATAATGATGACCAGCATACCGCTTTGGCACTGCGAAAGTCTCTCAGAGGTCTATCGGAAGGAGGGGCATCCCGGCCTGGACCGCGAGGTAATCCGTATGCTTTGCGAGTATGCACAGTTGGTCGGCAACCATAAAAGCATCGCCCGGTACCGTTCTGCGCTGAGGAGTAAGAAAGCCACCCAAATCCACCAGCAATTCATAGCCAAACTGAACGCTGCTTATTCTTTGCTGAGCGATGAGGATAAGGCTCATCTCTATTTTGCTCAAACTGCGGCCGCTAAACGGTTCAGACAGACGGAGCGAATGTTGCTGGACCAGAAATATACTGCTATGGCGCAACTCTGCAGAAAAGATACAGGTGAGTCGATCCAGGCGCCGATTTCCACAGGCCGAGGTGATTTGGCATGAACAAACAAATCAAGGAAGCCCTCGCTCTGGAGCAGCAGGCACAGCAGTTCCTTTCGGCTCTGAAGAACGAGATTGGAGCGGCCATCGAGCTACGGATCCGATGCCCGGAGTACAGATCAGCGGGACGCATCCAATCTATGCAGTCGTAAATTTATCGGCTCTCCACCGGCACAGCCTGGCGCCCAATGTTTATATTCCTTCGGCACAGGCGGATGCAGTCCGCAGCAAACTTGCACCAAAGCAGACAGTACAGGGGCTTCTGGAGGCACTGGAAGATATGACCGAGAAGCAGGCTGCCTGTTTCCCCAACAACGGCACCGTCCTGCTCAACGACAAAACAGTCGGTGCGCTGCGCCAATACCTCCATTCCGCTGTTGAGGAGGATGCAGAGCATGGCTAAATTGACAAAAGCCCAGGCCAAACTTCACGAGAAGGCAGTGAAGTTGCTACAGTGCAAGGAATTGAGCGAAGCCGACACACGCTTTGTTTTTAATCACTACCGCGAAGACGCCAACCATATCAATAGTACAGCAGGAGCCTTTTTTACACCATACGGACTGGCCCGTGACTTTAGGCTGCATATCCCGCTCAATTACAAAGATCACGTCAAACTCATCGATCTCTGCGCTGGTATCGGCATACTCAGTTATATGGCGGCACGTGCTTGCGATAATCATAACCAGTGCAGTGTGGAAATCACATGCATTGAAATCAATCAAGATTATGTAGATGTTGGAAAACAACTTCTGCCAGAAGCAACATGGATCTGCAGCGACGCCTCGATCCGGCTCTGCTCAGTAGTCTTGGGCATTTCGACTCGCCATCTCAAATCCGCCATTCGGGGCGCATCCACTCTCCATACCGTAGGAATTACAGCAGCAGTCAGTTTGAGTATATGGTCATTGAGGCTGCTGCTTCAATTGCCGACGCAGGTGTTTTATCATCCCCCAGATAAGCGCGCCATTTGTTTACAGTGGCACAAATAATGTGCGCTGGCGGGAGACAGGCCCCGCTCGTCTATTTGAGCAACAGACAGGTATTGAACTGGATTTTAATGTCGGGATCGACACATCACAATACCAGGCTGATTGGCATGGGACATCCCCACACTGCGAAATCGTCTGCTGTGATTTTACCAAGCGTACCGGTCAGTTGACCATGATGCCGCTGAATATAGGAATTGCCTAATTTGTTGTCAAAGATTTCTGAAAGAGCCGGGGACCTTGTTAACGATGTCCCCGGCTCTTTTTTTATTTCTGTTTTTTGAGTTTCTTTCCTCCTCGTTTGATTGACCGAAAGGGAAACAAATGGACAGTATAGAGTCCTCAGGAATAACACCTACAATCTCTATAACACACTGTAACTAAAGGAGAATAGTTCTCTAACATTTCTTTCTACGTCAAAGTC
>ENA-OQCS01001259-OQCS01001259.1-human-gut-metagenome-genome-assembly--contig:-NODE-1259-length-13309-cov-1.458049_pt1 | contig 13309 bp, 18 predicted proteins | sample MGYA00242757_ERZ504575 | MGnify/ENA primary metagenome ERZ504575 (study PRJEB26092, sample SAMD00036297) | human gut metagenome | host: Homo sapiens | study: EMG produced TPA metagenomics assembly of...
CGTCGGTCATCACCACAATGTTTTTCCTGAGCGACAAAGGCTCGGCCGATTCTTCAAATTTCTGCATGGTGGTGAATACAATTCCGTTTGCTGCACGCCCGGCCAGCAGAGCCTTCAGGTCTTCGCGGCTTTTGGCCTGTACGGGCACCTGGCGCAAGAAATCCTTACACTTGGCAAACTGAGTATAGAGCTGGTCGTCCAAATCGTTGCGGTCTGTAATTACCACGATGGTAGGCTGGGAGAGTTCACTTTGCAACAAGTGAGCGTAGAACACCATGGAAAGCGATTTTCCGCTGCCTTGCGTATGCCAGAACACGCCAATCTTACCGTCATTCTGTACAGCAATTTTCGTACGCTCAATAGCTTTCTTTACTGCAAAATACTGATGATACCCGCAAGAATTTTGCGGCTCCTGCTTCGTCTTTCGAGAAGCAGACAAAATTCTTGATAATATCTAAAAGGCGCTCTTTCTGGAAGATGCCTTCGAAAAAGTATCATAATCGGCAAAGTCCGTACTTTCATAGTCACCATCCTTGGTCTTCCACTCCATGTAACGGTCTTCTTTGCTTGTCAGCGTTCCGGCCTTTGAGCATGCCATGTCACTCATCACACAGAACACATTATAGATGAAGAGCGACGGGATTTCTTTCATGTAATTGCGTAGCTGTAAATAGGCTTCCGATGCATCCGTTTCTTCGCGTGAAGGAGACTTCAGTTCCATAACCACAAGGGGAAGTCCGTTTATGAAGATGATGATGTCTGCCCGCTTTTCGGAGTACTCCACAAAAGTCCATTGGTTCACCACCTGGAAGTCGTTACACTCAGTGTGTGCGAATCTATCAGATAGACAATATCATTCCGTTGCTCTTTACCGTCAAAAAAGGAAACTTCTATGCCATGTTGCAGATAGTCCATAAACAGCTCGTTTTTCTGTGTCAGACTTCCAGTGTCAATATCTTTCAGCTTGGATACAGCTTCATTTATTGCTGTTTGTGGCTTTCCTCTGTTCACATTGCTCAGGCTTTCCATAAGCTGTTCTTCATAGAACGGCACATAGTAATCACGCTCTATGTCAGGACCATAAAGATGCGTATAGCCCATCTGTTCGAAGAGAGCTGTCACGGCTTTTTCGTAATTGTCTTCTGTGAATGACATGGCTTTATATATTGTCTTTTCTACCTATTATACTTTTCGCTAATAAATAAACCCTGGTACCAACACTTTGAGGCCACCTATCTGTAGGGGTTGTATCTAATTTTTCAGCCCTTTCTATGGCTATATCAACATGCGACAAAAGAGCCATGGCATCATAATCTGATTCGCGATAATGTCCGGTCAAATCTTTCAGTCGTTTCTTTAGCCATGTATTTTGGGTGTTGACTTTTCTATTCATTGTTAGAGCTGCCATTTCTTCCTCATTATATGTAGCAATATTCTCTATATGCAATAGTAGCCACAGTTCAAAACATGGGTTGCTGACACAAAAACGTAAATTGTCGTTTTGAGCACAGTATTGTGCTACAGCTGATAGCATTTTGTCTTCCATTTATCCTTATCTACCACAATCCATAACTGGTCGTCATCTTCAATGTTGTACTCCGACATAAATTTACGAATCTGTTCGTAAACATTCTCCGGACTTGATTCGTTGGAGTCGCGATGCAGAACTTCCACATGAACATCAGAGGCACACAATGATACCTTCATAGACTCGAAGTAAATGTTCTCGGTATTCCTGCCTTCGGCTGCAATAACCACTAACCTTGCAGACTTTACGCCTTCACGCCTTTTAAAATCTTTTCGTTTTCTCATGGTTGTTTACCATTTTAGACTGCTGACAGGCGCAAAGAAAGGTATTGCACCATATCTGCCTTGTAAATAACCTTTACGAATATCTTCTCTGGGCTTGTATTCGGCAAGCGAAGTGAGGTGAGATGCTCCTTCATGTCCTTTTTCCACAAACCATACTTCGTCAGCACGAATCAAATCCAAATCCAGTAAGTTTGATTCATGTGTTGAGAATATTAATTGTGTGTCACGCTCATTGGAAAGATGTTTGAAATAATATTCCAATAGTTTCTTTGACAACATAGGATGCATACTTCTGTCTATCTCATCAACCAGATAAACCGATTCGTTCAAACGCAGGTCAATCAGCATGGGAATGAAATCCAACAAACGGATAGAGCCATCCGATTCTTCACTCATTTCGAACGGAATTTCATCATTGTTCTCTGTTCTATGTATCGCATTCTGCTTGTATATAACGGTTATTCCATCCGAGTCTGTTTCAAAGAAATAAATGGTAGAATCCGTTGGCGATGCTATTACAAAGTTCTTATTAGGTTCTGCTTCCGATAAAGTTCACTTATCAGTTCCTTTGGCAATCCACATCCTCTTTACTGACCTTTATACGACGAATATCTACAATCCCTGTATTGAAATACTCCAGTAAAGATTTTGTAGCCACAGCAAAGTCCTTGTCTTTTCCGCACGGATAGATATACCTTCATAACGTGAATCCGGGAAAAATAATTTTCAGACTTTCTTTCATCCAGCCATATACGTCGTTTATCAGAGGCAATCCTTTTCCGTTGCGCTTTATATATTCAGACAGAAAACTATCTGTTATCGGTGTACTTTGGCTGATAAATTTCAGCAGCTGTAAAGTCTCTGTATCACCGTTAACCGTTCCGAATGTAAATTCATTCCCTTCTGCTGTAACTTTTCGTGTGAAAATCTCTCTGTCCGCACGGCTTGTAATTTCATAAAGCCATTCTTCCACTATTCCCCCTTATGGTAAATTCTGCTCCATACGCAAAAAAACTTTTTCCCGACCTTAAATTCAAGTTCTACCTTTGATGGCCTGTTGTTGGTTGCTGTCAGTTTAAATGGCTCTACATACTTTTTAGGAATACCAGACAAAGCAATTTTCTGTATCATGGAAACAGATTTAATGATGTTGCTTTTACCTGAAGCGTTGGCTCCATAAATGATACCTGCCTTCAATACAGAAATGTCATCACGTTTTTCTGCCCTGCTTACTTGTTCTGAATGTAGTGTACTCTTGCCGGCTACAAAACTGATTTCAGTTTCTTCCATGAAAGAATACAGATTTTCTATAGTTACTCTTAGTATCATGGATCTGACGAATTATATCAATTTTTATATGCAAATATAGAAATTTAATTCGTTTAAAATAGCGTCCTTGTCAAATTATTTCAAAAAACTTGTAATATATGACGTGGTTATACTGCTCGATTGAATGTGAAAAGTCGAAGAATATTTTATATTTACTTATGAATTTAAAATCCTTTATTAATAGTTTTTCAAAACATTCCACAAAAGAAATGTAGTAATGTATTTGTTCATTCATATAATTTCGTTTTTATTTCACTGAGCTTTAGTTCACCTGACATAAGTTTGGGGAGAAGGGTGTCACGAAGCTGAGCAAGGTTCTTATTCTCATCTTTATTCTTTCTATTGACTGAAAAATAGGAATCACTATGTTATTGAATTTTTTTAGTATTTCTTTTGCCGGAATTCCAATTGATATTTTTTTTAAATTAGGAACAGTCAGTTGCTGTTGAGTTGTTCCAGTAGCACTGAAGTTTTGTCTTAATGCCCATAGGTATAAATATTCAGCCGATAGTTCTTCTTTTTTCGGAATGACTGAAATTAATCGAACTATAGGAACATAAGGTTTTGTTCGTAAACATATATACCCAATTGTACCTCTTGCAGATATAGTTATACTTGAACTATTTATTTTAGCAAAATCTGTGTAGCCATATAAACCTTCGTTTTCGATTCCATTAGAATATATTGGTGTATAGTATTTTTCTGTTAATTCTTTCGAGTAAATAGATGGTTTATCTCCTCCTGCTGTTATAGATGTTATATTTCCCAGTTCATGATAATTAAGTTCAATATTTGTCCCATCTACAAACCAAGACTTGAATAATGCTTGTGCCTGTTGCTCTAAATTTTCATTTATGCGGCAGTTTAGTTCAATTTTTTCATCGAGAGATTGTAGGATATTTGAGATTTTCTTTTGTATTATTAAATTAGGAGCCTTAATACTAATATTTTGTATATTTTTTATGGGTAATTTTAACTGAACTGCACCAACAATGCCTTTGCTTATCTCTGATTGTCCATATGTTGAAATCAAGAAATAGTAAAGATATTCTTTCTCAATATTGGATACATTAACTACTTTAACACAGTTTTCTGTAAGATTTGCGTTGTTTAATGTATTTCCTACTATGCCAATTAAACCTATTGTTCCTACAATTGACATGATAATATCTCCTGTATTTACTATATATTTTGAGATAAACTTTTGAGTTTCATCGTCAACATATGCATAAGATGAGTTTAACTCTAAGTTTTTTCATGCCCCAAGTCCTGAACTCTTATATATGGGTGATTGTTAGGAGCCTTAATTAGGTTTACTCCTTTAGGCAGTCGTTTGCCTCCTTTTATAGTTGCAATATCACCCAATCTATATTCTTTCCATTCTTCCATTTATTCATCTTATTAAATCATGAAAAATCATACTATCTATTCTTTTTTGTTCTTCCTTGACAAACGCACATAACTCATCTTCAAATATTTTTTTCTGTTCATTTAAATAAGAAGAAATAGTATAGCAGAAAATATTCATTAAGTTTATTGCCTTGTTCAAGTCATTGTTTTTCTCATTAATTATAAAATGAATATCTTTTTCATACTTAGGTGCAATTTCTTTTGACATATTAGCCATAGTTAGAATTATTCTTCTTAATTCATCCGGGAAAATTATGTAATTTGTTTTGTACAAATTGAGAATAGATAAATCTCTAACCCATTCACCATATTTCTGACGCATATTACTTAATATCATCAATACTTTTTTCGCAGATTCATTTCTATCATACTTGATTAATTGAACACTAAGCCTATTATTGTTGGATATATCATTTGCTGCCATTTCATCTATAAAATGTCTGTCGTCTTCTGTGAAAATCCCTTTTGTTAATTTCACTGAATAATCAGCAACAACAATGGGCTGTATAGAGTCATTGATTATCATAATGTTGTCAACCAGTTCGTCTAATCTTTTTTGCTCAATTTCACGTTGAACCAACAAGGTTTGAAACTTTTGGTTGTCTTTATTTTGCTTCACCGATATATAAATAGTTCGGTAGGCTATAATCATGGCTATAACAGTAGCTATTGAACCGATAGCAGTCCAATCAATCGTACATAAATCCAAGTTCATAGGCTAGCTATTAAATCTTAAACCCAATACTCCCAACTGCTTTCTAATCTCTTCCTCCAATTGGTGCGACTTCTCAAACATTTCAGACAATTCTGAAGTGAGTCGCTCCATTTTTCCAGGAACGGTTCGCCGTCGTCTTCCGCTTCGGCTATGCCCACATAACGTCCCGGGGTAAGTATGTAGTCCTGCTTGGCTACTTCATCAAGGGTAGCTGCTGCACAATATCCTTTTTCATCTTCCAATACTCCTGCCTGAAAATCATTGTACGTTTTAGCGATACGCTGAATGTCTTCTTCCGTCAGTTCACGCAGCTTGCGGGTCACCATTGTTCCCATCTGGCGGGCATCGATGAACAGAATTTTTCCCGTTTGCTTCTTGGCGCGGTTGAGGAACCAGAGGGATACGGGGATACCGGTGGTATAGAATAATTGAGAAGGCATTGCCACAATACATTCTACCAAATCTGCCTTGATGATATTCTCACGGATTGTGCCTTCACCGCCTGATTGCGAAGAAAGGGCACCATTGGCCAGCACCATGCCGATGCGTCCGTGGGGGAGAGGTGATGAATCATGTGCTGAATCCATGCAAAGTTGGCATTGCCTGAAGGGGGAATACCGTATTTCCAGCGTACATCATCCTGCAACTTATCGGCTCCCCAGTCGCTCAAATTGAAAGGCGGATTGGCCAAGATGTAATCGGCTTTAAGGGTAGGGTGCTGGTCATCGAAGAAGGTATCGGCTGCAAACTTGCCTAAATCGGCTTCTATACCGCGAATGGCTAAGTTCATTTGTGCCATTTTCCATGTGGTAGGGTTGCTGTCTTGTCCGAATACAGAGATGTTGTTTATGTTTCCTTGGTGTTCATTGATAAACTTGGCAGACTGTACGAACATACCGCCAGAACCGCAGCAGGGGTCGTATACGCGGCCGCTATAGGGCTGCAACACTTCTACCAGCGTGCGGACAATACAGGCAGGGGTGTAGAACTCTCCGGCCAGTTTGCCTTCAGCCTCGGCAAACTTTGAAAGACAATATTCGTATGTACGGCCCAAAATATCTTTTGAATCGCCGTGTTCTTTCATCTGAATGTTGGTGAAAAGGTCTACCACATCGCCCAGTCGTCTTTTATCCAACTCGGGGCGGGCAAGTTTTTGGGCAGAATGCCTTTCAGGCGTGGATTCTCTTTTTCAATCAGGCGCATGGCATTGTCTATGGCTGTACCTACTTCGGGGGTATGTGCGGCTTCTGCTACTACAGCCCAGCGTGCTTCCTGCGGTACAAAGAAAATGTTTTCGGAAGTGTATTCATCTTTGTCTTCTTCAAAGCCGTCGCCTTCTTCTACAAGCTCATTGTATTTGGCCTCGAAACGGTCAGAAATGTATTTCAGGAAAATAAGTCCCAGAACTACGGATTTATATTCTGAAGCATCGAGGTTTCCTCGTAGTAAATCGGCTGCTTTCCATATTTCTTTTTCAAAGCCAATATCTGCTGTATTATTTTTCTTTGCCATAAGGTTGTTATTATTTTTTTCGGTGATAAAATTTTCATGTCTGCGCTCAATGTGCAGGTAAACCATACAAAGGTAAAAATATTATGCCACATTGAAGAAGATAGGATAAAGATTTTATGTGCCATAGACGCAGATGTGATTGCGCCTATACCCAAATACCTCGACACGTAGCTGTCAAGGTCTCGACACGAACGTGACGAGACATCAGCACGAACGTGTCAAGACCTCGTCACGTACGTGTCGAGGTAAATTTAACTCTATTTTAAGGAATATACGGAAGGAAACTGAAGAATCTATAAGAAGCTATTTACTCTTTTTTGCAGGTAGCAACGGCTTTATATATTTCTTGAAAATTTTTCCGACTTCAATGGGAGTGGAGTTATTCAGCATATCATACGTTCTGCCCGTTGAGGCTTGAGAGAATGCCCGTAATCCGTCTGTAGTTTTTTACTGACGTCCGGTCCCTCGTTCATGATAAGTTCAGGCGGACGACCTTCCACAGTCACATCATACACCGGATCTTCTCCCCGTTTGTCCAAATGGAATAAGGACACATACGGATATATCCCTTCGGTTTCTTTGCCATAAGACTGTCTGTCAGACTTCGGGGAATTCCTTCATCAAAAGGATTCTTGTACTCCATCCATTTCTTTTCCAATGGGGCTTCCAAAGGCTTGTTATAATTCTCCATATCCCCTGAAAGGAAATCAAACTGAATGAGTTTTACCGTTTCTTCATTCAGCTTTAATTTCCTTGTCTTCCTTTTGCTGGCCCATCACAGGTATCACCACCAGCACAAGGGAATTCAACACCATATATCGTTGGAAAGTGTTCATTCAGCCATCTTTACTGATTATCCATATTCAATCGTGACATTTCCGTCTCAGCTGCACTCTGATTATTCATCTTCTTTTCGGTGCGGAAGCGATAAGTTATCGTAAAACCGACTTTTCGGGTTTCCTCTTTTCCGATACTGTGCATGATAATATCATTCAGACGGGCTGAAGCACGCGTATTGTTCTTATTGAAAATATAGTAAGCATCCAGTGAAAGTTGAAGTTTTGTCTTTCAGGAACGATTTTTTCAAACTCAGGTTGAAGGAGGTATAACTCTTCGCCTCGTACAACTGATAATATCCTCTGGAACCATAATTAAAATCAGCAGACAACAGGAATCCGGATGGAAGTGTAAAACTATTGTTGAAGTTCAGCATCACCAGCGGACGTCCGGCTTTTAAGATACTCTCATTCGACCCCGGATAATTGAAGAAGGTCTTCAAACAGGTAAGCGTAAGTGAGGGTAGCCACCACTTCACCGGATATTGCACGTTTACCATCCCCGTCAGATTATGCATTCTATCAAAATTATCCATGTAGCTGACCGTAACCGCTGAATTTCCCGGCATACTGTAGAAAGCTGTTATCAGCGGATTATGGGTATGAGTATAATTCAGGTTAAAGAACAGAAACTTATAAAACAGCATATAGTTCAGGTCATGAGTCAAAGCCTGTTTCAGGTAAAGATTTCCTTTTTGATAAGTAAACCGATCTGTGTACACCGCATTGTCGTTCATTACACCAAAAGGCGGACGCTCCGTATGAACGGAATATGTAAGTGCCTGTTGCAGGTTCTCGGTATTGTAGCTTAACGAAACAGAGGGCAGGAAGTTATGATAAGTCTGGTTCTGATTCTTGTTGCTATTGTTTTCCCTCAAATCGCTCCGTATATGTTCGTAACGCAATCCGGCTCCCAGCGACAGATTGTTCCATGTGTAATCGTACGACAGGTAGAGCGAATTTTTCATTTCCGTATTACTTGTACTACCATTATTCAACGCACGGACATACTCTATATAGTCCGTTCCGGTTGTGTGGCTGAAATCATAACCGAAGCTGAAAGTTCCGGCTTTCCCGGTTTCATACGACAAATTTAATTTGGCAGCAAACAAATCCCAGTCCGCTTTACGATAATAATCCATAGACGTTTCCACACCGTCGCTTTCCCATTCACGGATATTGCCAAGCTTCGGTCGGTCTTATGAAGATAATCACCGAATGCGTTCATCTTCCAGCCATTCTTCCAGTCGTTTGTATAATACAGATTCAGATGGTTGCTGACGGACTTGTCGGACACATCGCTGAGATTCCTGATAAAGGTTGAAGTCCCTTTGTCCGGTATCATGGAAAGCGTATCCTTAGAGAACGTACTACCTTCACTGTATTTACCTTCATATTTCAGGCCGATTTCCGACTCAGGAGAGAAATGATAAGAAACCCCTCCCGTATAGGCATGGCTTTCGTTGAAGATTTGTTTCCGGGTCAAATCGGTCAGATTCCAGATTGTATCACTTTGAGTCTGCTGGTAAACGTCAAGATTCGAATCCTTCTTTCCCCGGTCATAATTATAAGAGAGAAAGAAGTCCCAGTTCTTGTAATTGTAACTTCCGTTCATCTTGTAATTCTGACTAAGATAATTCCCCTGCAGCAGATTACCGCTGACATTAAAGGCAAGTCTTCGCCCAGGCGTTTGGTCTTGATTTCAATCACCGCACGCTGCTCAGAGTGATAACGTACCCCCGTATTCGTCACCAGTCTGACAGACTGAATCTGGTCGATAGCCAGATTATCCAGTTCAGTCTGGTCTGTCACTTCACGGCCATTGATATAATAGGCAGGGAGACCTCTACCAATCACTTCAATGTCTTCACCACGTTTCTGAATACCGGGTATCTTGCAAAGCAAATCATCCAATGTAGTCTGTCTGGCAAGAATCGTATTAGGCACATCAGCGTAATACCTTCCCTATCCAATTTGAAAGGTTTTCGGTAGGCAGTAACCTCCACTCCTTCAAGCTCGGTCTGTGCCAGTTCCATTTTAACTACCGGCAATGTGAGATTCGCATTGACTTGTATATTCCGACACAATGTCTCATAACCCAGATAAGAATAGCGGATGATATAGTTACCTCCAGCAAGCGATGTGCCATATACCCCGCAAGAGTCGGATACTGCTCCGGTGACGAGTGTACTGTCTGCCTGATTCAAAAAGGCGACATTCACCATCGGCATCACCGCATTTTCCGAATCGATGATTGTTCCTTTAATCAAATGCTGACTGTAAACAGGCAGTATGATTAAGCTGCCTATAACATATAAAAATAGCTTTTTCATAGAGTTAAGTCAATGCTAAATATTCCATCATGTTTGTGTATTATCTTCCGAAACGTGAAGAATCCACCTCTTTCTTCTCCTTACTGATGCTGCCACCAAAACGGTAGACAAATTTCACTGAAACGGTACGGCTGTACTGCCCCATATTCAAGTCGATGTGCTGTCCTGCATAGCGGTTTCTCACCTTCATACGCATGGTATCAAACAAGTCAGCACAGTTCAGGCTCAGACTGGCCTTATCCTTCAGGAAGTTCCACTGCGCTCCTACATTGACCGTAAAGACCGGTTTCGTATCGCTGATACCGGAAATCATGCTTGAACGGTACATCGCATCCAGATCAAATCCGAGGTTGGAACCTACCGAAAATGATTCTGCATAGCAAGCATACAGGCCCATTTCTTACGGTCGAAAGGAATATCCCAAAAGTTATCGCAACGGTTACGGTCATTGACCACCGTCGCATTCACCTGAGAAGACAACCACTCACCGATATTGAACGGAACGTTGGCGCTCATACCGAGGACTGGTAATAGTCCCAGTTCTGCGTGCGATACACAAGCGCCAGACGGTCTTTTGCCTGATACATATCCATCGTGAAATAATCATTGGTACGCTCGTAGAACAACGACAACATGTACTTCTGCAGGAAGAGATAATTGGCATTTACACTATACACATTAGCAGGCCGCAGTCCCTCAATAGTCTGGAGCTCTTCATAAGCGTTCATATAAGTGGTATGTCTGCATATCCCAATAGGTAGGGTAATCTTTTTCCGATGATACCCCCAACATAAACGTATGTTTCTCCGACGGCGAATAGGTCAGACTGGCCTGCGGATAGACCGCCCATTTATGATAATTTCCGATGGAATAATACTCACCGGTTGCGAGAGAGAAAGAGACAGACCGTTTTCAAACTCTTTGTCGAAGCCTCCATAAAAGTTGGTAATCTGCTCATAAAGACGTGAGGAAGAATTGCCCACATCATCCTTTCCTTCAGTCTGATTGAAGAACTGGGCGTTCTTATTGTCCGTATAATCATAACGGACACCGTATTTCAAAGTCCAGTCATTGGCGAGAGCGTGGCTCTGGTCGGCATATACAGAGAACTTGCGGATTTTCTGGTCCGAAGTATAATCAAGCAACTGACGGGTATTGTCTGTCAGTTTACTTTCCAGACGATTCTTGTCATTCATGGTATAGTCCGTATAATCCACCCCAAGGTCAAGTCCGAATCCGGAAGAATAGCGGGCAAAGACATTGTGCAGACGGCTGTCCTGCAACTTGTCATTGTGGCTGTTCTGGAAGTTCCCGTTTACATCAATCGTACCTTTACCATTATCAGAAAGGGCACCGTTGTAACCCACGCTCAACTTCATTATCCTCGTTTATCTGATAGCCGTACTCAGCATAGATATTATGCTTCCAGCCCTTTGTATTGATTTTCTGTGTCTGCGTGATGTCATATACTTTTCCGTCATAGGTATGTTGGGATGCCAGGTCCATCACCGTCATTATATGCGAATAACCCGGATTGTAAGAGACATTCAGCGATGACTTTCCCTTCGTCATCAGGAAGTTTACATTGCCGCTGTAACTGCTGAAATACTGGTTGCTGTAGCTGGTCGACAGTTCACTCTGAATGGTATTGTCGTCTGCCTTAGCAGTCACAATATTGATGGCAGCCCCGCGCACATGATATTCGGGCGGTGTATTATACATCACTTCGGCTGTCTGTACCTGCGAAGCGGAAGTATTCTTCAGCATCTCAATCAGCTGTTCCTGTGTCAGTGTACTTGCTTTTCCGTTCAGGATAACCGTTACGTCCTTTGCTCCCACCAGCGAGAGTTTACCGTTCCTGTCCTGCACACCCGGCAACTTACAGATAGCCTCGTAAGCATTGTTTACAATATGCTTTTCTGAGATGGCCGAAATGTCATAATTCAGTTTTCCCTGTTCCACGGTTACAAACGGGCGTTCTCCCTCGATTACCACTTCCTCCAGATTGTAGTCCTTCGATTCCAAAGTAATGACACCGGCATCACGTGCCTGACCCTTCACCTGCCTGGTCTTATAAAGCAAATGCTGAATGATAAGCTGATAATTCTCCGGTTCCGGTTCAAGCGTAAATGTACCGTCGGCTGCAGATATGGTTGCACCTAAATAGGTTGAATCCGGTAGCTGCATGACGATGGTAGCACCTTCTACTGGATGCTGATTGGCATCTACTATCTTTCCGGTTGTCTGACTGAATACAGATGATGCAAAACCTACATATATGAAGAGACCTGCTATAATTTTTTACATTTTCATTTATAGGCATTTAAGACGTCTATCTTATCAGTTCCTCTAATCTTTGTTTCAACAGCATATTGTGAAGCTGGTTTGCCACAATCTCGCCATTGCTATTAATCAGAATACCATGCGGTATACCTGAGAAAGGAAAATTCTCTTTTACCTTTTCTCCTTCAGTTGTATCAATCAAAGAAGTAAACTTGATTTGATATTTCTTCATGGCCGCCTGAAAATCATCCATACTCTTGTCTATCGAAATCAAAAGTATATCCAATCCTTTCTCCTTATACTGGCTGTAAGTTTTTTCCAGTTCGGGAAATTCCGCAATACAGGGAGCACAGGCAGAAGACCATAAATCAATATACAGATACCCATTTTTAGGAATAAACGAAGAAAGCCTTCTTGTTATCCCATTGGCATCCGGAAATTCCATATCCCTTATCTTTTTACCAATCCTGGCATCTAACTCTTTCTGTTTTCTGTCCATATCCAGGCGAAGTTCATAATACCATTGCACTTTCTTGTCAGCTTTCACTTCTTCCGGCAAAGTGGGATAGTTTCCAGGAAATGAGGGTCATACACAGAACCTATTTCATTGATAAATGTGGTCTTGCCTACAATATTGTGTATATTATCAAGCTGAAACTTCACTTTATACTCTGTGTAGACCTGAGCCAAAGAATCATACACCGAAGTATCCGGATTATCTTTTCCTTCTATGCTTCTGCGATATTCCATCTCTCCTAATTTTTCTATTCTGCGTGTTTCTGTAAGGTAAGTATTGTACAAGTCGTTCATAGGTGTTCCTGTTACATGATATACCGAATCAAATGCTATCTTTACCGTTCCCTTTTCGGCAAAGAACATTCCTTTTAATGGATTCAACGTGTCATTTACTGAAAGATAATATGCCACTTCAAAATTAGGTTCAATGCTGAAATTAAATTTTCCATGGAGCAAAGTATCACTAGCGACATTAATCACCGAATCATTCTGAAGATAATACAATTCTATTGGCGTCCCATCCATGCAGTTGCTACATACGCCTTCAATATTTACCATCTTGT
>ENA-OQCS01001260-OQCS01001260.1-human-gut-metagenome-genome-assembly--contig:-NODE-1260-length-13301-cov-4.335889_pt1 | contig 13301 bp, 15 predicted proteins | sample MGYA00242757_ERZ504575 | MGnify/ENA primary metagenome ERZ504575 (study PRJEB26092, sample SAMD00036297) | human gut metagenome | host: Homo sapiens | study: EMG produced TPA metagenomics assembly of...
GTCCATTGAACTTGTAACCCCTATTTCACTGGATGATGCCATGATTTATGGACTTCAGAAAGCGGATATATTAGATAAGATGGTTTCCGGACGACGCACTTCCTGTCTATAAACAAATAACCAAGGCAAAAGATTCGTTATATACAGTATTCTCCACCTCACAGATAGAACAGATACAAAGCCTATATAATATGGACCAACTGCTTTTCCAAAAAGAACAGCGGCAAGCCACTTTTCACCGTATCTGTCTCGTTACCTCCATCATCATCATTATAGCCTTGTTACTTTTCAACCTACATATGTATAGAAGCAGGAAGCGGCTGCAACAAGATGAGAAGGAAATGCGTAAATTGGCAATTATTGCCGAAGAAGCCAACGAAATAAAAAGCCGTTTCCTTGCCAATATGAGTTATAATATCCGTATCCCACTGAACAATGTAGTCGGTTTCTCCCAACTGCTTTCCACCGACAACGAGCTGGATGAAGAAGAGCGAAAAGAGTATTCCTGTATTATCCAAGCCAATTCGGGTGAGCTTATCCAACTGGTAAACGACGTATTGGACCTCTCACGCCTGGAAGCGAATATGATGAAATTTCAATTGCAGGATTGTAATGTAAAAGAATGGTGCAACGAACTAGATTGTCTAATACAAATGCGCAGTGAAGGCGTATCCTCCTGGAACTACAAGTGGAGGTAGGAGATGTACGTATCCATACCGACGTCAACCGCCTTACACAAATAGTGACAAGTATGCTGCTTTATCCGAACGACTGCAAAGAAACACGCAAAGTCAGCATGTTCTTGGTCAACCATCCGGACAAACACATCATCGCATGCCGGATAGAGAACAGTCCTATAGCCGATTCCAGGTTTGCCTCTCAAAAAGTATCAGTGCAACAGAAAATCAACCAGTTGTTCTTTGAACATTTCAAAGGTACCTATCAAACCGAGAATGTCGAAGAAGGAGAAATCGCAGTGATTACTTTTACCTATCCGACTCTTTCTTAAAAGTTGAAAATCGGCTTAAGCTCCAGCTAAAGCCAATAGTATCAGAGCAATTCGTTTACGAAATTCAAAAACGAACATTTTTCAGTCTCTGCGGTATGCTGTGTCGCTTTCTCGACTCCTTATTTAGACGACATACAAATTATACGTTTTTAATCAAGATTGATAGCAAGTAATAAAGAAAACCACTATTTTTGCCAAACGAATTAGTACTAATAATAATTTAAATCTAAAAGAAAATGGCTTACGTAATTAGTGACGATTGTATTGCTTGCGGAACTTGTATCGACGAGTGTCCGGTTGGCGCTATCTCTGAAGGTGATATCTATCATATCGACCTGAGACTTGCACAGAGTGTGGTACTTGTGCAGATGTTTGTCCTTCTGAAGCAATTCATCCGGGAGAATAATACAATCCCAGTATCAAAAACAAAAGCGTGGGTAGATAAACTGCCTGCGCTTTTTTATATCCCCACGTGAGATTCAGTACCTTCACCCCCCTCATTGTTATTTTCTATATACGGATAATACGTTAGTTCACAGACATGAACACTTTGTTCCATAAGTATAAAACAAAGTGTTCATATAGTAGAAAACAAAATGTTCGTATAATATAAAACAAAGTGTTTATACTGTATGGAACAGAGTGTTCGCTATAATGAAACAAAGTGTTCGTCATAACAAAACAAAGTGTTCGTCATAACAAAACAAAGTGTTCGTCATAACAAAACAAAGTGTTCGTCATAACAAAACGAACAGTCCGCTTTGATGAAACGAACTGTTCGTGACAGCATGACAGATGTCTTGCTAAAATAAGTTTGTAGAAGAAGTTAGAATCACTTCAGATTAGCCAGTGCTTCTTTTATACGACGGATAGCTTCAACTATATTTTCATCGCTGGTTGCATAACTCATACGAATGCATTCGGGAGCTCCGAAAGAAGCACCACCTACGCAAGCCACATGAGCCACTTCCAACAGATACATGGCCAAATCATCTGAATCATTGATTTTACGTTCTCCGGCAGATTTACCGAAGAATGAATCGCATTTAGGGAACAGATAGAAAGCACCTTCCGGTACATTCACCTCGAAACCCGGAACTTCCTTGGCCAACTTTACAATCAAATCACGACGACGCTCGAAAGCCTTGCGCATTTCCTCCACCGGAACTTGTGTACCCGTATAAGCAGCCTCAGCAGCCTTCTGAGATACAGAACAAGGACCGGAAGTATACTGTCCCTGCAATTTATTGCAAGCCTTCACAAGCCATTCCGGACCTGCAATGAAACCGATACGCCAACCAGTCATTGCATATGCTTTGGAAACACCATTCACAATGACCGTACGCTCTTTCATTTCGGGGAATTGTGCTATGCTCTGATGCTTGCCGATATAGTTGATATGTTCGTAAATCTCATCGGCAATCACAACAACCTGCGGATACTTTGCCAATACTGCGGCCAGGCCTGCCAACTCCTCCTTGCTGTACACCGAACCCGTAGGGTTAGAGGGAGAGCAAAGAATCAGCGCCTTTGTCTTCGGGGTGATGGCAGCCTCCAGCTGTGCAGGTGTTATCTTAAAGTCCTGGTCGATACCGGCAGGTACGATAACCGGCGTACCCTCAGCCAACTTACCATTTCCGGATAACTGACCCAATAGGGAGCAGGTACAATTACTTCGTCACCCGGATTTACCAATACCAGGATTGCATTGCAAACCGACTGCTTGGCACCATTGGCGCAAGAAATTTGTGCGGCGGTATATTCCAGACCGTTTTCCTTCTTCAACTTCTCTACAATTGCATTACGTAAGGCAGGATAACCCGGCACTGGAGAATAGCGAGAAAAGTTATCGTCTATCGCCTTTTTCGCAGCCTCTTTAATGTGGTCGGGAGTATTGAAGTCCGGTTCTCCCACACTCAGGTTAATTACGTCTACGCCTTGAGCCTTCAGCTCTGCGCTCTTTTGAGACATAGCCAGTGTCGCAGAAGGCGACAAACTGTTTAAACGATCTGATAATTGGTTCATTTTGTTACTATTTAATGATTGTTACGCAAATCCGGTTGCAAAATAAGCGATTTTCTTTGATATAAGAAAACAAAAAGACAGTTACTTATTGAAATGAAGTGTATGTCCCATACGTTCTTTCTTGGTACGGAGATAACGCTCGTTGTATGGATTCGGAGTAGTCTCAATAGCTACGTTCTCCGTTATTTCCAAACCGTAAGCCTCCAAGCCCACACGTTTCACGGGATTATTGGTCATCAGCGCATTTTGTGCACTCCTATCTCACGAAGAATCTGGGCACCCACACCATAATCACGCTCGTCTGCCAGATGTCCCAGGCAAATATTAGCATCCACAGTATCCATGCCTTCTTCCTGCAATTTATATGCTTTCATTTTTTCCATCAGGCCAATGCCGCGACCTTCCTGATTCAGATATACAACTACCCCCTTACCGGCTTTCTCTATCATCTCCATTGCCTTATGCAGCTGCTCGCCACAATCACAGCGTTTGGAATTGAATATATCACCAGTGGCACAAGAAGAATGTACACGCACCAGAATCGGTTCATCCAATTCCCAAGTACCCTTGAACAAAGCTACATGTTCCAAACCGTTCGACTTCTGGCGGAAAGGAATCAAACGGAAATGACCGTGGTCTGTAGGCATATCCACTTCCACTCCTTTTTCTACAATAGACTCCTGCTTCAAACGGTAGGCAATCAAGTCACGGATAGAAATCAATTTCAAGCCAAATTCATCTGCCATTCTGCGCAATTCGGGCAAACGGGCCATTGTACCATCCTCATTCATTATTTCCATAAGGGCTCCCGCCGGATAAAGTCCAGCCAAACGTGCCATATCAATAGTAGCCTCCGTATGTCCGGCACGGCGCAACACACCTTTCTCCTGGGCATACAATGGATTAATGTGGCCAGGCGCCCGAAAGTGGCCGGAGTAGAAGCCGGATCGGCCAACGCCTGGATAGTAGCAGCGCGGTCTGCCGCAGAAACCCCGGTACTGCAACCTTCCAACTTGTCAATAGTCACCGTAAAGGGAGTACCCAATACAGAAGTATTATCCGATACCTGATGCGGCAAATCCAGTTCCTTGCAACGCGAAACTGTAATTGGAGCACAAAGTACACCACGGGCATGCTTCAACATAAAGTTTACTTTCTCCGGTGTAATCTTTTCAGCTGCAATTATCAAATCACCCTCATTCTCACGGTCCTCATCATCCACAACAATCACAAAGTTACCGGCTTTGAAGTCTTCAATGGCTCTTCTATCGTATTCAACTTTACATTTTCCATAATCTATTTTGTTTTTATTTATTCTGATCTCTTTCTATGATTCCAATCACATCTTCATTTGTCTTGATAATCCGCTCCATATCCTTATTCAGACGGATACGGAATGCCCAGATACGGAAATAAAAGAACAAGCCTATCGGGAAAACAATACCGCAGAGCAAGTTTAACCAATAATTGCGGAACGGACGGACATGCGCATGGATGGGGATGACCGGATAGGTGTTCAGCGCTGTCAACAAAGTAACGGATCTTGTATTCGACATCTCATCTATCAGACTCTCCAAACGTTCGTTAATATCTTCCACTGCCTCATCCTGGCTATCAGTCATCCACAATTTAAAGTAATTGGGAGCACGTTTCAACCCCTTTCTATCAGCATATTCACGACAGTCTACGGACAAAGCCTTCAGCTCTTCCGGAATACGTGTATAATCAGGATCATGGATGATTACTTCCTTACGGAACAGATGGCGTACACTGCGAATACCCACAACCTTCTTGAACCAATTTATATAAGCATCAGCATTCAATACCACTGAATCATTGTTGGATTTATATGTCAAGAACGCACCCAATGGAGCCAAGACAGCAGTACTGGTCCACATACCCATCCAGACAACCCACTGTCCGTCACGGGCCATCTTATACCCCGTATTGTTGATGATGTAATAGATAATAAAAATCAATACAGAAACCACCACCGGCATTCCCAAGCCTCCTTTACGGATAATTCCTCCGAGTGGCGCACCAATAAAGAAGAAGATGAGACATGCCAGAGAAAGAGTCAGTTTCTCATGCCAGGAAGTCATGTGCCGTCGAAGGCTGCTTTCAGTCTGCGATATATTAAAGCTCTTAAAACTCCAGTCACTCCCCGCACTCTCTGCACGGCTGACGGCCGTGGATATAACCTTCTGTTTCTGCATCAGTGTAGCCACATTGTAGAGGCTGTCTACATTGTACTCACCTAAATAGGCCTTTTCAATCTTCAATGTATCCTCTTTAGACAAGCTGGCTGTCACCTTATAAGTTCCTGCCATAGCTTCTTTATAATAACCACGTCCCACACTGTCATTCTGCAATTTCATGGAATCAATATCCGCCTGCAGCATTCTCATATCCTTACTGTTGGACTGATTACTCATGATACCTGCATCCACCATATTAAAATCCGAATTGAACTCAATGATTGCATGCTTTTCGCGGAATGTCTCACGCCGGTAAGGCACATTCCTTTGGTTCATGTTCTGCGATTTCAAATTCTCAAACTGCTCACCACTGTATAAATGCAAATATAAATGCTGTTTGTCAGCCGTCATCTCCAGACGTCCCGAATCAGACTTGATAATTTGAGCATTCTCAAAACCTTTCTCAAAATTATATATCAGTACGTCATACAGCATACCAGTTTTGCGGTTCTTATGCTTCACATACAGATTATAACCATCTATTTCATCGTAGAACACACCTTCAGGAATATCCACTTCGGGAGATTTCTGCTTCATGGAAATAAGCAAAGTCCATAATTTTGTTTGGGCTTTTGGTCCTATGACATTTTGGAAATAGAAAGAGACACAACAGATGAAACAAATAAAGATAATCAGGGGCCGCATGATTTTCAATAAAGAAATACCGGCTGCTTCATGGCAAGTAATTCAAAACGTTCTCCGAAATTTCCAAAGGTGATAAGGGCAGCCAGCAGAATAGCCAGCGGCAACGACGCAGGTACCAACGAAAGCGCAGAATAAAAGAAAAACTGTGCAAGGACAGTCATCTCCAATCCTTTTCCTACCATTCGTCCACATACCTCCATAAAAACTGCATCATAAAGATGAAGAGGCAGATGAAGAAAGTACCCATAAAGAGCATGCAAAAGCTCTTCAAAACAAATATATCTAACTTTTTATGCGCAGCATTTTACTCGTTTCATGCAATGAGAGCACAAAAGTAGTACAAAAAAGGGAGTACGGGAAATTTTTAATCTAAAGTTAACTAAAAACCACAAGTTCTTCGCAAAGTATCCACTTGCGATTCCCATAATTCACGCGAATCACCCACCTCGTCTATATCGGCAAAGTCTGTTATCTCCAATACGAAATCATTGGTCAACTCATTGTTTGTCATCTTCAGTTCAAAGTATTCTCGCTCGTTCTCATCGTCCAGCCAGCGGAAGCGGATGAATGAATACGCCCGCACGGCAATAATCTCGGCATCACGTTTTTCTGTTTTTCCCCAAAAAAAGGTTACTGTTTTATCGTCTGACTGAACCCTATCAGCAAACCAGCCCTCCAAACCAGTAGGGGTACTTATCGCTGCCCAAAGAATACTTTTAGAAGTCGCATTCAAGAGATATTCCAAATGTATTTTCTTTCTTTCCATAGTCTATTCTGCTTTTTATTGCGCCAGCCAAGATAAATACTTTTTTCTAATTACAGAAAATAAATCATCAAATTTATTTATACCTCCCTTTCCATACACCCCTAATTCATTGATAATGTTATACAAAGACTTTTAATAAAAAGTACTGCAAACCACTTCAGCACCCTATCAGCAAAAGAAAAAGCAGAAAATATCCATAAAAGTTTTGGCAATTTAAATAAAAGCTATATCTTTGCACCCGCAATCGAGAAATGATGGCGGGATAGCTCAGCTGGTTAGAGCGCATGATTCATAATCATGAGGTCCCCGGTTCAATCCCGGTCCCGCTACAAAGAAGATTTAGACTGTTAGGAGGCTTCCACTCTTGGCGGTCTTTTTTGTTTTTAATACTCGTTTTTTACTATGGTTTGTTTTCAAATTATAGTAAAAAGGAAAATATGAATACAAACAGTTGATATATGGATAGTCCTCTTGCATTTTAAGCCACTAACTTTGTGTGCAAATATCAAGTGACTATTATGAAAAGACAACTGTTCACATTTTCCTTTCTGTGTCTGCTTGCACTAGGTACAAGAGCACAAGATACCCTAACCTTGGAGGACTGCCTCAAAATAGGTATCGAAAACAATTTGTCCTTACAAAGCAAACGGAAGGAAATACAAAAAGGGAAATACGGCATCTCTGAGAATCGAGCCAAACTACTGCCCCAAATCAATGGTTTTGCCAACTATAACGACAATATCGATCCACCCGTATCCGTTACCGATGGTTCAGCGTATGGCAATCCCTATAATGTAACCCAAACTTTGCAATACAACGCCAACTTCGGATTACAGCTGCAGATACCACTTTATAACCAAACACTCTACACCACTCTGTCCATAGCTAAAACCATGGATGAGATGAATCGCCTTTCTTATGAAAAGGCAAGAGAAGACCTCATCCTTCAAATTAGTCAAATGTACTACCTAGGACAGGTTACAGCTGAACAGATTATTTTGATAAAAGCCAACATCACTCGCCTAGAAGAGTTGAGAGATATCACTCAGGCCTTCTATGACAACGGTATGGCTATGGAAGTAGATGTGAAACGCGTCAACATCAACCTGGAGAACCTCAAGGTGCAACACGACAACGCACAAGCATGATGGAACAGCAACTGAACCTACTGAAATACATCATCGACTATCCGGCAGAAGAAAATATAGCACTGGTACCGGTGAATACAGAAATGATTACGCCCGCAGCACTCACCGGGCTATCTGAAACACTATATGAACTACAGCTGCTGCAATCACAGAAACAACTCGCAGAGCAACAAAAAACAATAGTCAGCAACGGTTACATCCCCTCCTTGAGCTTGACGGGAAGCTGGATGTTCTCTGCCTATACGGACAAAGCTTACCATTGGTTCCATTCCGGCCCTTCCAACCATTGGTATCGCTCCTATGGAGTGGGACTCTCCTTGCGCATTCCCATTTTCGACGGACTGGACAAACGCTACAAGATGCGTAAGGCAACCATTGACATAGAGAACATCAAACTCGCTCAAGAGAATACCCGAAAAAATCTTCAGACACAATATCTGAATGCTACCAATGACCTGATGAACAGCCAGCGTAACTTTAAGAAGCAGAAGGACAATTATCTGCTTGCTGAAGATGTATATACCGTTACCATGGACCGTTATCGGGAAGGAATCGCCTCAATGACCGAAGTGTTGCAGGACGAAATGCGGATGAGCGAAGCCCAAAACAACTATATCAGTGCCCACTACAATTACCGGATAACCAATCTGACTTTGCTGAAGCTGACGGGACAGCTGGAGACGTTGAGCCCCTCAATTCATTAAAGAGGAAGATGAATAGAGCCCGTATTCAAGGACGGATGTATATATAATAAGTAAACAATATAATATAGAAAATATGGAAACAAAAGAGAACAATAACACCGCAAGTACCCACCAAGAAAAAGCACGGAAATTGAAGAAGCTTCGCCGTTGGCAAATCGTTGTCAGCCTATTAGGAATAGCTATCCTTATCTGGGGAATTATTCAAGTGGTCTGCCTCTTTTTGAACTACAAACGGACGGAAACCAGTAATGATGCACAGATTGAACAATACATATCTCCCGTCAATCTGCGCGCATCAGGATATATCAAGAAAATTTGTTTCACAGAACACCAAGAAGTACACAAAGGAGATACCTTACTTATATTGGACGACCGGGAATATAAAATCAGAGTCATGGAAGCTGAAGCTGCACTCAAGGATGCACAAGCCGGTGCCACAGTCATTGGTGCCACACTACAAACCACGCAAACTACAGCCTCTGTCTACGACGCCTCCATAGCAGAGATAGAAATCCGCCTTACCAAGCTGGAGAAAGACCGCCAACGATACCAGAATCTGGTGAAGAGAAACGCTGCCACCCCCATTCAATTGGAACAGATAGAAACCGAATATGCAGCTACCCACAAGAAGTTGGAAGCCGTGAAACGACAACAGAAAGCTGCCTTGTCGGGTGTGAACGAAGTGTCACATCGCCGTGAAAATACCGAAGCTGCCATACAACGGGCAACAGCCGCACTCGAAATGGCACGACTGAATCTCTCCTACACCGTAGTAGTAGCTCCTTGTGATGGGAAATTGGGGCGGCGTACTCTTGAAGAAGGACAATTCATCACTGCCGGACAAACCATCACCTACATTCTGCCTGACACACAAAAGTGGATTATAGCCAACTACAAGGAAACCCAGATTGAGAATCTGCACTTGGGACAAGAAGTAGTCATTACCGTCGATGCCATCAGCGACAAAGAATTCAAAGGAAAAATCACTGCCATCTCCGGAGCCACCGGCTCCAAATATTCCCTAGTGCCCACGGATAATTCTGCCGGCAACTTCGTGAAGATACAGCAACGCATCCCAGTCCGCATCGACTTTACCGATTTGTCCAAAGAAGACAACAGCAGCCTTGCCGCCGGTATGATGGTAATAGTCAAAGCGAAGATGGAATAATGATTAGTGTTTAATGATTAATTTTTAATTATCCATGCCCTCATCCCCCAAGAACTATCCCTTCTACAACTGTACCTAAGCCGGTAGGTATCATCATCCTATTCGTATTCTTTTTGCCGATACTGACTGTAGGCGGTACCTACTCGGTGGCAAGCACCGAAATGATGAGCGAACTCGGCATCATTTCCGAGCATATCCAGTTTGCCAACTTCGCCACTTCCATTGGCATGGCAGCATTCTGCCCTTTTCTGTATAGGCTGGTAGTCATACGCCGGCAGAAAATGATGTGCCTGGCAGGATTCTCCCTGATGTACATCTTCAGCTATATCTGTGCCAAGACAGACAGCGTTTTCCTGCTGGCACTATGCAGCATCTTTATGGGATTCCTACGAATGGTGCTGATGATGGTCAACCTCTTCACCCTCATAAAGTATGCAGGGCATATCGAGGCGTACGACAAAATTACACCCGGCAACGAGCCACAACTGACGAAGGCTGGGACAAGCTGGACATCGAACGGAGTGCGGCACAACCCGCCATCTATCTATTCTTCATGGTACTGGGGCAATTGGGAACCTCGCTCACCGCCTGGCTCGCTTTTGAATATGAATGGCAGTACATACACTACTTTATGATGGGGCTACTATTACTTTGCATCCTCATCACCTTCATTACTATGCCTTATCATAAATATACCACCCGCCGTTTCCCCATCAACTTCAAGCAGTTCGGCAATGCCTCCATCTTCTGCATCACACTAGCCTGCATTACCTACGTGCTTACTTATGGCAAAGTGCTCGACTGGTACGATGACCCAACCATACAATGGGCCACAGTCTGCGCCATCATTGCTGGCGGCATATTTCTCTATATCGAGTCTACCCAGCGCAATCCTTACTATCAGCTCGATGTATTCAAACTGCGTACCATCCGTATGGGTTTCCTATTCTATTTTCTGTTAATGGTACTGAATTCCAGCGCCATGTTTGTCAATGTATTCACGGGCATAGGCATGAAACTGGACAACTTTCAGAATGCCACCCTGGGCAACTGGTCCATGCTGGGCTACCTCATCGGCGGTATAGCCACTATCTGGCTCAGCGTAAAAGGCGTACACTTCAAATATCTCTTTGCCGCCGGTTTCCTTCTATTGGGGCTTTCCACCATGTTCATGTATTTCGAGGTACAAGGTGCAGGACTGTACGAACGGATGAAGTATCCGGTCATCATCCGTTCTACCGGTATGATGTTCCTCTATTCGCTGATTCCAACCTACGCCACCCAACGCATGCCTTACAAATATCTTTCTTCCTGGATATGCACCATGCTTACCGTACGCATGGTATTGGCTCCCAGCATCGGAGCCGCACTCTATACGAATGTACTGCAAGAACGCCAGCAGCACTACGTCACCCGCTATGCACAGAATGTAGACATGCTACACCCCGAAGCGTCCGCCTCGTTTACCCAAACTGTACAAGGTATGCAATATCAGGGAAAGAGCAAACAAGAAGCAATCAACATGGCTGCCATATCCACCAAAGGACGCATCCAAGTACAAGCCACTCTCTCTGCTATAAAGGAAATGGCAGGATGGACACTCTATGCCTGCCTGATTTGCATGATATTTGTGCTTGTCGTGCGGTATCCTAAACGAAAATTACTAACTTAGCGGACAATTTTCAGTACAACCTGTAATTTTGTCTGTTATGGATACCCAACAAGAACGTTTATCCCACTTGGACCACGCATTGTCAAACGGAGAAAACATTTGTAGTTCAGAAGGTATGCTCTGCTCCTTTCCCACCTCCCTGAAGAAACCTTTTATGATTAATGGAGCAGGACTGATAGTTTGCCGCCAGGGTAACTTCACCTTTTCGCTCAATATGAAAGTATTCTCGGCCCAGGCTGGCGAAACAGTTTTCATTCCGGAAGATTCCCTCTTCCAAGTGCTGAGCGAATCGGAAGACCTGCAACTATTCATATTCATTTACCAGATAGAACCGATAAGGGACATCATAGGCAATTCAGTGGCAACCATGTACCTATACATGCAGCTCCGGACCGAACCATGCTACGTATGGAACACCGGAGACGAAGAAGAAGTTCTGAAATACATGTCCTTACTGGACAATACCCTGCACTTAGACAACAACACCTTCAACGACAACGAACAAAGGCTGCTTCTGCTGGGACTCACATACCGCATCTGTTCCATTTACAACCGTAAACTGATGAACCTTAAAACAACGGTTGGCCACAAACATGAAATTTTTATCCGGCTGATTCAGTTGATAGATGCGCACTACACGGAAGAACGCGGTGTAGAGTTTTATGCAGACAAACTCTGCTTATCACCCAAATACCTCTCTGCACTATCCAAGTCCGTCTGCGGATTCACCGTGCAGGAACTGATATTCAAATCCATCATCCGCAAAAGCATCTCACTACTCAAGAACACCCAGAAAAATATCCAGGAAATCGCCGATTTCTTCAATTTTCCCAATGCTTCTTATTTTGGTACATTTTTCAAGAAACAAACAGGCATGTCTCCGCAACAGTACCGCAAAAAATAGAAAACGTTACGCTTTCAACCGGATAACGAAGCGGCTCCCCTTACCCAGCTCACTCTGAACAGTCAGTGTACCGCCATGCGCTTCCACAAAGTCTTTCGAAATGGAAAGTCCTAAGCCACTACCTTGCACTTTAGTGCCCGGCACTCGGAAATAACGGTCAAAAATGCTCTGGTGATAACGCGGGTCGATACCTTTTCCAAAATCCTGCACATACATTTCCACAAAATCCTCGTCATGCTTGGCGCCGATAACCACCCTCCCGTTCTCTTTGGAATAGCGGATAGCATTACTCAACAAATTGGTGAGTACCCAAGCAATCTTTTCGCTATCGACAAACAATTTAGGCATTTTTTCTTCCGGATACTCCACTTCTATCTGAATGCCGAATTTATCAGCTGTACCTGATTAGCCTTGATGGCATACTCTATCAGTCAATGGGCTTTGTTATTTTAGGCATCATCTGCAGTTTACCGGCTTCTACCTGCGTCATGTTCAGTAGTTCTCCGGTAATCCCAAGAAGGCGATCAGCATTTTCCTTAATGCTGTTCGATAATTGCTCCTGCTCGTCGTTCAACACCCCTACCCGTTTGTCCTCCAACAACTGCAGACTCATCAGAATAGCGGATATAGGCGTTTTCAGTTCATGAGAAATAGTCGAGATAAAGTAGTCTTGGCACTATCCAATTCTTTGAATTCTGTAATATTTTTCAGTAAAATCACATCGCCAAGATTATGAGGTTCGTCATCATCAGCCTCTGCATTTATAATGGTAATGTAAGAAGCTTTAAAGTAACTCTCCTTATTGTCTGCATAAATCTTCAACGGTTCTTTCTTTTCACCCGGATTTACCAATTCACGAACTAAACGGCGGAGCAAATCATTCTTCAAAGAAAGCTCCTCAGCCGAACGGCGAATTACCTCTTCCCGTTTTAAATTCAGCACAGTTAAAGCCTCATTATTGATAAAGAGAATTTCCCTATTACGGTTCAAACCAATAATAGG
>ENA-OQCS01001261-OQCS01001261.1-human-gut-metagenome-genome-assembly--contig:-NODE-1261-length-13300-cov-1.855082_pt1 | contig 13300 bp, 21 predicted proteins | sample MGYA00242757_ERZ504575 | MGnify/ENA primary metagenome ERZ504575 (study PRJEB26092, sample SAMD00036297) | human gut metagenome | host: Homo sapiens | study: EMG produced TPA metagenomics assembly of...
ATATATTTTGCCATACGATGCGATGGGTCTGTTTCCCTATTTTTATAGCTTCCGCCACTTACTGGGTTGGTCTGTTTGTATCACTACATCCGCAGTTTCTATAGCAGCGTCACATCCTAGGCCACCCATGCAATCCCAACATCGCTGAGTGCCAGTACGGGAGTATCATTGATACCGTCTCCTACAAAAGCTACACGATTTTCAGAATTTGCTTTTAATTGTTCTAAATGTGCTACCTTACCTTCGGGTAGTAAATCGCCGAAAGCATGTGTGACACCTATCTTTTCGGCTAAATTAGAAACAATTGTCTGTTTATCTCCCGATAATATTTGAATATTATTAATATTTAAGTCTTTCAGCTCGCGGATGGCTTGTACAGCATCAGGTTTTGGGGTATCCGCCAATGAAAGATATCCCAAATATTTGTTTTCCATTGCACATAGCACGATTGTTTCTGTCATGTTGCTGATTTCATAGGGAAAAGAGATGCCGTATTTTGATAATAACCGTGTATTTCCTACATATACTTCTTTACCGTTTGTTACGGCTTTTATTCCATATCCGGCAAATTCAGTGATTCTCAGTGACGAGTTAAGAGATATACTTTGTTCTTCCGCATATTTGACAATGGCTTTTGCGATAGGATGATTGCTGAAACTCTCTATAGAGGCGATAAGTTGAAGCAGTTCCTTTTGCGAAACACCTTCGGCTGCCGATATTGCCTGAACACTGAATACACCTTGGGTGAGTGTTCCGGTTTTATCGAATACTACGGTGTTTATTTGGGTTATGGCATCTAGATAATTACCCCCTTTGAAAAGAATCCCTTTGTGAGATGCGGCACCAATACCTCCAAAGTATCCTAATGGAATGCTGACCACTAATGCGCAAGGACATGATATGACTAGGAATACTAAAGCCCGATAGAACCAATCATCAAAAACAAAAATGAATTCAGGTTTTATCAGAGAGTATAAATAGGGGAGTATGACAACTAGTATCGCCAGTCCTGTCACTATCGGTGTATAAATTCGTGCAAAACGGCGGATAAATAATTCGGCAGGGGCTTTTCTTTCTGCTGCATCTTGTACTAAAGTGAGGATACGTGCTAACGTACTTTGATCATACGGTTTGTTTACTTTGATCCGTACCACTTTATCTGAAGCGATCATTCCTGCTAAAACTTCTTCTTGTTTATATAGAGTCCGGGGAACACTTTCTCCGGTTAGGGCGGCCGTATTAAATGAAGCGGAATCTTCCAGCAAAAATCCGTCTAGAGGTACTTTTTCTCCAACTTTTACTTCAATGGTTTCTCCTGGCTGTACTTTTTCCGGTACTGTTATTTTATATGTGTTGTTATATATTACAGTGGCTGTTTCGGGACGTACATCCAATAATGCTTTGATGTCGCTGCGTGCTTTGTGTACAGCTTTGTGTTGGAACCATTCACCTATGAGATAGAACAGAATAACGGCAATACCTTCCCAGTATTCTCCTAGATAGAATGCTCCTGATACAGCTATCCCCATTAAAGTGAATTCATTGAAAACTGATTCTAATTTTATTTTTTTCATTGTTTCTTTTTATTTATGGCAACAAAGATAGTGGAAAGAAGATGCAACTAAATTGCAAATTATATTGTACTTTTACATCGGGTAATTTTTTATATACATGAAAAAAAGATATTGGGCTTTTTTGATAGGAAGCTGGTGTTTGTCTGTGGGAATGCAGGCGGCCAAAGTGGATACTTTGTCGGTACATAGTGACGCAATGAATAAGGAGGTTCAGGTAATTACCATCTGTCCGGATAAAGCCATGGCAGGTGAAAAGTGTCCCGTACTTTATCTGCTTCACGGATATGGAGGCAATGCGGGAACGTGGCTCGGTATAAAACCGGAATTACCTCAAATAGCTGACAAGGAAGGAATCATTTTTGTTTGTCCGGACGGGAAGAACAGTTGGTATTGGGACAGCCCTTTGAATAAGGAGTACCGTTATGAAACATTCGTATCAAAAGAATTGGTGAACTATATTGATAAGAATTTTACTACGAAAGTGGAGAGAGGGGGACGTGCTATCACCGGGTTAAGTATGGGTGGTCATGGAAGTTTATGGTTGTCCATCCGTCATAAAGATGTCTTTGGAGGAGGAGGTAGTATGAGTGGAGGTTTAGATATCCGTCCGTTTCCCAATAATTGGGAGATGAAGAAGCAATTAGGCGAAGAAGCGAGCAACAAGCAGAGATGGGACGAACATACGGTAATTAATCAGTTGGATAAGATAAAAAATGGTGATCTGGCTGTTATAATAGATTGCGGTTGTGATGATTTCTTTCTGGAAGTGAATAAGGCTGTACACGAAAAACTGTTGAAGAAGAAAATAAATCATGACTTTATCATCCGTCCGGGCGGGCATACAGGCAGGTATTGGAATAATGCCATAGACTATCAAATACTATTTTTCAGTAAGTTCTTTAATAAATCGAAATAATAAAATGGATAAGATTGTTTTTATCACAGGAGCTTCCAGCGGTATCGGTGCCGGATGCGCTCGCAAGTTTGCTTCACAGGGAGCAAGTTTGATTTTAAATGCTCGTAACGTAAATAAACTGAGTGCATTGAAAGAAGAATTAGAAAAGCAATATGGTACGGAAATATATTTGCTTCCTTTTGACGTGCGCGACCGTAAGGCGGCAACGTCTGCTTTGGAATCATTACCCAAGGAATGGCAATCCATTGATATACTGGTGAATAATGCTGGGTTGGTTATCGGTACGGATAAAGAACAGGAAGGTAGTCTGGATGAGTGGGATATTGTCATAGATACTAATGTTAAGGCTTTGCTGGCAATGACACGCCTGATTGTACCGGGAATGGTGGAACGTAAACGAGGACATATTATTAATATTGGTTCTATTGCCGGAGATGCTGCTTATCCGGGAGGTAGTGTGTATTGTGCTACAAAGGCCGCTGTGAAAGCTTTATCGGATGGACTGCGTATAGATTTAGTTGATACTCCATTGAGAGTGACTAATATTAAACCGGGGTTGGTAGAAACAAATTTTTCAGTTATTCGTTTCCGAGGAGATAAGGAAAAGGCGGATAATGTATATAAAGGTATTCGTCCATTGACGGGAGATGATATTGCGGAAACGGTTTATTTTGCAGCTTCCGTACCGGAATATATGCAGATTGCAGAAATGTTGGTTATGCCTACTAATCAAGCTACAGGGACAATTGTTTCACGTAAATAAAAGAGGTGGACAGAGATATAAATAAAGGCGGCCCTTTAATAAAAGCCGCTTTATTCTTACTTTCTCATTTTACCTTCTTACCTTAAAAAACAATTATAATTCAATAATCAATGATTGACGTGCACCGACTGTCATATTTTTGGTAAGGTCAATTTTTTTGCCACTGATAAGTTCTTTACCGCTTTTTGAGTCATTTGTCATTATGCGGTAGTGGTTATTAGCCACCACTTGTTCGGCATTGGTGCTGTTTAGGACAATGAGTTCAGTTTTCCCAGAATTAGTACGTGCGTACATATATATTCCGTGTTGGGGAATATGGTACTTAACTGTTTTCTTTTCCATCTTCGTTTAATTTAGTTTGGTTTTACGGCGACAAATTTATATGTTTTTCAGCATATCTTATATAACTAATCATTCAAAATTCATAATAAATCATTCATTTCTTAATCTATATCAATAAAAAATCCTCTTCCACATATTAGTTGAAGAGGATTTTATTTATTGTTGTTCAATGAATTACATCAAGAACCCAAGTAAAATACCGGCAGCTACGGCAGAACCGATTACACCGGCTACGTTGGGACCCATGGCATGCATCAGCAAGTAGTTGGTAGGATCATATTCCAGACCAATAACCTGAGAGATACGTGCCGAGTCGGGAACAGCAGATACACCGGCATTACCGATAAGCGGGTTGATTTTGTTATCCTTACCTAATACCAAGTTGAATATCTTCACGAAGATAACTCCAGAAGCAGTAGCAATGATGAATGACAATGCACCCAGCGCGAAAATCAAGATCGAATCAATGGTAAGGAACTCTGAAGCTTGCGTGGAAGCACCTACTGTCAATCCTAATAAGATGGTAATGGTATCAATCAGCGGACCGCGGGCAGTTTCTGCCAAGCGACGGGTTACACCGCTTTCTTTCAATAAGTTACCAAAGAAAAGCATACCCAATAGAGGCAGACCCGACGGAACCAGAAAACAAGTAAGCAACAAACCAATGATAGGGAACATTACTTTTTCTGTATGAGAAACGACGCGTGGTGGTTTCATACGGATCAAACGTTCGTGCTTGGTAGTGAGCAGACGCATGATAGGCGGCTGGATAACCGGTACCAATGCCATGTATGAATAGGCTGATACCGCAATAGCTCCCATCAGGTTAGGCGCCAGTTTGGATGAAAGGAAGATTGCTGTCGGACCGTCCGCACCACCGATGATGCCGATAGCACCAGCCTGCATCGGATCAAAGCCCATTGCCAATGCAATCATGTATGCACCGAAAATACCAAACTGTGCGGCAGCACCAATCAACATCAGTTTAGGATTTGAAATCAATGCCGAGAAATCCGTCATTGCACCGATACCTAAAAAGATAAGTGGTGGATACCATCCGGAGGTAACTCCTTGATATAAAATATTAAGAACAGAACCTTCCTCATAGATGCCGACTTTCAGTCCGGCTTCCATGTTGAAAGGAATATTACCGATCAAGATACCGAAACCGATAGGAATGAGCAACATCGGCTCAAATTCCTTGGCCACGGCAAGGTATATGAAGAATAAACCTATCAGGATCATTACGATATGACCAACAGTAGCATTGGCAAAACCCGTATATGTCCAAAAGTCAGCTAGGTTATTCCCTAAAAAGTTGATAAATTCTCCCATATTATTCAATAATTACAAGGTCAGTACCTTCGAGAACGGATTCTCCTTTACTTACATTGATTGCGGTGATCTTGCCGTCTTTGTCTGCATTGATGTTATTTTCCATCTTCATAGCTTCAAGGATAATGATGGTTTGCCCCTTTTTTACGGTATCACCAACATTTACCTTAATATCAAGGATTACACCTGGCAACGGAGATTTAACGCCCGATTTTCCTGTAGAAGTTGCAGCAGGCTTTACTACTGTAGTTGGAGCCGGAGCAGGGCTGGTTGATGCAGGACGAACTACCGGTTTCATTACAGCTTTCGGGGCTTTTTCCATTTCTACTTTGTAAGGAGTGCCGTTTACTTCAACATGAGCGATATTATCTTCTATATCTCCAATGGCAACCTTATATATGTTACCGTTAATCTTATATTTATATTCTTTCATCGTTTTATCTTTTTATTGGTGACTTACTTTTGTGGGGAGTTTCACGCAAGGTATAAATCTTAGAACTCCACGGTGAATAGCTACGTTTTACACGAGTAATGGTAAGAACAGTTTCTTCTACATCGTGTACATCGCTTTGCATTTCGTGCATAGCCATGGCAATTGCGGCGAATACTTCGCCTGGAGCTTCACCCAGTTTCTTTTCTTTGGCTTCTTGTTTGTCGGTAATACCTTTTACCTTCATGGCATTGCGCTTGCTCAGGTTGACAGAAATACGGCCTATAACTTTGAAAGCAATAAACAGAAGGAGCAAGCCTACGAATACGACACTCATAGCTGATATGGACATACCAATACCCACACTGTCATGTTCTTCAAACTTTTCCATCTTAGCGTTGCTGTTGATAGTCTTGTTGTTAGTGCTAGGAGTTACATACTTGTCTGCACTAGAACCTTTTACTTCCCATTCATTTGCAGCGTCGCTGACACGTGCGTATGATTGGTTTGCCTGTAATGTACCTGCAGGAACTATAATCTGATCCAATAATTTCTTGCCTGAATCATACAAGCCGATCCAATTGTTCGTTGCGGCATTCAGGGTGAAGTTGGTGTGGAAAGTACCACGGTTAGGTTCACCATCTGCCAGAACAAAGCGTGCTGGCGAGGTTTGATCAAAGTCAATACATCACCTTTAGGGATAAAATAAGTAGCAGTATCTCCAGGCTGGCTGCTCACCTTCAGTAAACAACCGGCAAGGTCTGCGCTACCAAATGATCTATTGAATATTTCAATCCATGCGCTGTGTACTCCGTAGTCATCTTGGAAATTGCTTTCATTTTCAATCAGCACTTCATTCAGTACCAGCTTGGTGTTTGATTTCTGTTCTCCACAAGAACATAAACCCAACCATCAGCAGCAAAGAAAGGAATATTCCTATATTTAATTTCTTCATGTTCAATTCTCAGTTTTTAATTTTAATTAAAGAGGAATATTACCATGCTTCTTAGCCGGATTGGTTAATTTCTTAGTTTGCAACTGTTGCAATGCACGGATGATGCGGAAACGGGTATTACGCGGTTCAATCACATCATCAATATAGCCATATTTGGCAGCATTGTAAGGATTGGCGAACAGCTTGGTGTATTCAGCTTCTTTTTTCGGCTAGGATGCGACAGGATTTTCCTGTTCTTTGGCTTCGCGGGCGTATAATACTTCTACTGCACCTGCACCACCCATAACGGCGATTTCGGCAGTAGGCCATGCATAATTCATATCACCGCGAAGTTGTTTACAGCTCATTACAATGTGAGATCCGCCGTATGATTTACGCAGGGTAATTGTCACTTTGGGTACAGTCGCTTCGCCGTAAGCATACAGCAACTTGGCACCGTGAGGATTACACCGTTGTATTCTTGTCCTGTACCCGGAAGGAATCCCGGAACATCTACCAATGAAACAAGAGGTATATTGAAAGCGTCGCAGAAACGTACAAAACGAGCACCTTTGCGTGACGCATTGCTGTCAAGCACACCCGCCAGGTATTTGGGCTGGTTGGCAACAATACCTACAGACTGGCCGTTGAAACGTGCGAAACCAATGATGATATTTTTAGCGTAGTGAGGTTGGACTTCCAAAAACTCACCATTATCTACGATGGCGCTGATCACCTCATACATATCGTATGGTTTGTTGGGGCTGTCGGGGATAATTTCGTTCAAAGAGTCTTCCAGACGGTCGATAGGATCGGTACAGTCTACATAGGGAGCTTCTTCCAGATTGTTCTGAGGAATATAGCTTAACAATTTGCGGATCATGGCTAACCCTTCTTCTTCCGTCTTGGCAGTAAAATGAGTAACACCGGATTTGGTAGAATGAACGCTTGCACACCTAAGTTTTCTTGGCTTACATCTTCACCTGTAACAGTCTTTACCACTTTCGGTCCGGTAAGGAACATGTATGATGTGCCTTCCATCATCAATGTGAAGTCTGTCAGCGCAGGAGAGTAAACAGCTCCGCCTGCACAAGGACCGAAAATACCTGAAATCTGTGGAATAACACCTGAAGCAAGAATATTGCGTTGGAAAATTTCAGCATAACCGGCCAGCGCATTGATACCTTCTTGAATACGTGCGCCACCCGAGTCATTGATACCGATACAGGGAGCACCCATTTTCATGGCTTGATCCATTACTTTGCAGATTTTCAGAGACATTGTTTCTGACAGAGAACCGGCAGAAACAGTGAAATCCTGTGCAAAGATGTAAACTAAACGTCCTTCTATGGTACCACAACCTGTTACTACACCGTCGCCCGGATAATGTTTTTTCTCCATGCCGAAATTGGTGCATCTGTGTTCCACAAACATATCCATTTCTTCGAAACTGCCCTCATCCAGCAGCATGGCTATGCGTTCGCGGGCTGTATATTTTCCTTTATCATGCTGTTTTGCAATTGCTTTATCACCTCCACCCATGCGTGCTGTAGCCCGGCGTTCGATAAGCTCTTTTATTTTTTCAAGTTGATTGCTCATTTTACTTATGATTTACAATTTACGATTAAAAATAATTCTATTTACGCTTGAACCAGACTAAATATACTGACTTCAATCGTGAATAGTCAGATCTCGTGTTTTATGGTTTTTCGCAAAGCTCAGTCAGGACACAAAGTTGATTTGGGATGTAAAAAAGCAATTTGCAAACCTTCAGCACCTTTACGCGGAGCTTTGTCAATGAGACGGATGCCAGTGGTTTCCGCTTCGGCTAACGCATTTGCCACACCATCTTCCACTGCAAAAGCCAAATGATGCATACCACCGTTGCCATTATTTTTTTCAATGAACTTTGCGATAGTGCTTTCGGGGCTTGTAGGTTCCAGCAGTTCTATTTTAACATCACCTACTTTCAGAAAAGCGGTTTTAACTTTCTGATCCTCTACTGTTTCGATATTGTAGCATTTCAGACCTAATACGTTTTCATAATACGGCAGGGCCTCTTCAATGCTCTTTACGGCAATGCCCAGGTGTTCAATGTGTGAGATTTTCATGATCTTATAATTTTAATAGTTTGGTTTTATACTCAAGTTTTCAGATAAAACTGCACAAAGAAAGTAATTTCGAGTTAAATAAAGAAATATTTCTTCAATTTTATTTCTTATTTGCGAGATGCTTCACAACACTTTAGACAAAAAGACAAAAATGAATTAAATATAGAATTTGCACAAGAGTTTGTTCAGCCACTTCCAACTGAAGCGGAACCAGCGGCGTGTACTGCTCTGCTTGCCGCCAAAGCGGAGTATAAAGTCCCTGTAACCGTGCTTTTTGAACGGTAATCCTGCATCCATGAATTCCAAATGTGCATATCCTTTTTCGTAAGCATAGGTAATAGGTGCCCATACGGCTAGAATACCGGGGTAAAGAAAAGCATAGGTTTTCCGCATACCTCCTGAGAACCACAGATAAGCACTTTCTTTTGAGAAAAGACAGATAGAACCACCGATGATTTTGCCTTTATATTTCACAAGAAACACTTTGGCTAATTCTTTTTCTGGGTTTTGCCATGCTAATAGCCGGAAAAAGCCGATGTCCGGGAAATGTTTTCTTACCTGTGAGGAATAGGCTTTTTTCAACATTCGTGAGAAATCTTGAATATCTTTCTCATTGTCGGCTACTTCCATGATGGCACCGTTTCTCAACGCTTTGTTTATTTGTCTTTTGCGAGACATGCTCAGCCGTTCGTAAGGGACTTTACTGTGCAGTGAGTTACGTACTCTTAGCCAATTAATGGCGAAATAGTTGTTCTTTCTGAAAGCTTTGTATCCGAATAGCGGATTTTCCAAGTTGCGGAACTCGATGAGGAACGATTTGCATAATACTTCGTTGGTGAGATGTTCCAATATTTCCCCGAACAGGTCTTCCTTATTCTGTTCTTCATCAAAATACTCGCCTGTGCCATAAATTTCGCATCGTTTGATGATTGCAGGGGGGAACAGGCGCACACTTTTCCGGATGACTGCCAGCAGTTTGCCTACAGGACGGTTTCCTATATAGGCTACGATAAGCAAAGGTTCGTATCCCCGGGTCATTTCAAAGACATGAAACAGCTCGGTAGAATGGAAAATGTTTGTTCCCGGCAGAGGGGGAATGGCATTTCCTTTGCGATATGTACTTAATCTGACAGGCATCTCTAATTGCAAATTTATTGTTTTTTGTTTATCAATCCACATTCTAGTTGTATATTTGTGCAGAAAAATAAATTAACAGGGTATATTATGGAACAATTTAGTGACTTAATAAAGAACAGACGCAGCATGCGTAAGTTCACGGATCAAGAGTTGACACAGGAAGAGGTAGTTGCTTTGTTGAAGGCTGCTTTGATGGCTCCGTCTTCTAAACGTAGCAATTGCTGGCAGTTTCTTGTGGTAGATGATAAGGATATGCTGGAAAAACTTTCCCATTGTAAGGAGATGGGGGCAGCTTTTCTAGCGGATGCTGCTATGGCTGTAGTTGTGATGGCTGATCCGTTGGCTAGTGATGTTTGGATTGAAGATGCGGCAATTGCTTCCATAATGATCCAGTTGCAGGCAGAAGATTTGGGGTTGGGAAGTTGTTGGATACAGGTGCGTGAACGTTTTACCGCTACCGGGATGCCCTCGGGTGAATACGTGCATACGCTGCTTGATATTCCGTTGCAGTTGCAGGTGGTTTCCATTATAGCGGTAGGACATAAGGGCATGGAACGCAAGCCTTTTAATGAGGACCATTTACAATGGGAGAAAATTCACATCAATAAATTTGGAGGCAAGTAAACGTGGCTGCTGTCAATCATAAGGATACGTATAAAGCTTCTGCGGTGTTTCTCATTGTGATGGGTATGCTTTATCTGATCGATAAGTTTATAGGATTTGCCTCACACGGGTTGCCATGGGTTATGCAGAAAGACAATCTGTTACTGTATGCAGCTGTTATTTTCCTTTGGTTCAAGGCCGATAAGTCAGTAGGAATTGTATTGGCGGGTATATGGCTGATATTGAATATCGGTTTGGTGATAGCTTTGTTGGGGCAGATGTCTGCTTATTTGTTGCCGGCGGCTTTGTTGTTGTTAGGAGTTATTTTATATTTAGTTTCGACCCGATGATGAAAATAGTTCTGATAGGAGCCGGCAATGTGGCTACCCATTTGGGAATCGCTTTACAAAAGGCAGGGTGTCTTATTTTGCAGGTATACAGCCGTACAGAGGAGTCTGCTTCTGCATTGGCTGACAGACTTTTAGTAGACTACACAATTGTGCCGGATGAGATACGTCGGGATGCCGATTTGTATATTGTAGCGCTGAAAGATGCAGTTTTGCGACAATTGGCTCCTGTATTGGTGAAAGGAAGGGAGCAGCCTTGTTTGTACATACGGCGGGTAGTATGTCTATGGATTTATGGAAGGGATTGGTAAAACGCTATGGGGTACTTTATCCTATGCAGACTTTTAGCAAGCAGCGTGAAGTGGATTTCAATACTGTACCTTTTTTTATAGAAGCATCTGCTCCGGCAGAAGTGGAATTGCTGCGTATGGTGCAGTTCGTCTCAGTCCTAAAGTGTATGAAGTGACTTCCGGGCAACGTAGGTATTTGCATCTGGCGGCAGTCTTTGCTTGTAATTTTGCAAACCATATGTATGCATTAAGTTCACATATACTGGAAAAGCAGGGGATTCCTTTTGAAGTGATGCTTCCGCTGATAGACGAAACTGCCGGCAAAGTACATGAACTTTCTCCCACACAGGCGCAGACAGGTCCGGCTGTACGCTACGATGAAAACGTAATAAGCAAACATTTGGAGATGTTGGCGGATGAGGAGTCTTTGCAGGAATTGTACGAAAAGATAAGTAAAAGTATTCATAATCTCCCTTTGTCTGTTATTCAGACAAATAAAGAGGGAAAGAACTCATAAGTGGTATGATAAACTATGATTTAAAGAAAATAAAGGCATTGGTATTTGATGTCGATGGGGTATTGAGTGCGGAAACTATTTATTTGCACCCCAATGGTGAACCCATGCGTACGGTTAATATCAAGGATGGGTATGCATTACAGTTGGCTGTGAAATGCGGGCTGCATGTTGCCATCATTACTGGTGGAAATACCGAGGCGGTGCGTAAGCGTTATGAGGGCTGGGTATCAAGGATGTTTATCTGGCTGCTGCGGTAAAGACCCGGGAGTATGCCCATTTGAAGGAAAAATATGGATTGCAGGATGAGGAGATACTCTATATGGGCGATGATATTCCCGATTATGAGTGATGCGTTTGTGTGGGCTACCTTGTTGTCCTGCTGATGCGGCACCTGAGATAAAAGAAACAGCTGTTTATATTTCTCATCGTAATGGGGGGTATGGATGTGCCCGTGACGTGGTGGAACAGGTTTTGAAGGCTCAAGGAAAATGGATGGCTCATGAAAGAGCTTCGGGTGGTAATGAAATAAAGAAAAGCTATGTTGGAAAATTTAGAAAAATATAAAATAATCCTTGCTTCCAATTCTCCGCGCCGTAAAGAATTGTTATCCGGCTTAGGTATAAAATATGAGGTAAAAACACTACCCGGCATAGAGGAAACCTATCCGGATACATTGAAAGCAGAGGAAATTCCTTTGTATATAGCTTGCGAGAAGGCGGCTGCTTACCGGAATACCATGCATCCGGACGAATTGATTATTACTGCTGATACCATTGTATGGTTGGACGGTGTAGTCATGGGCAAGCCTCATAACGAGGATGATGCACGGCAGATGTTGTGGAAGCTTTCTGGCAAGACCCATCAGGTGATAACTGGGGTTTGTCTGACTACTGCCAGGACTCAGAGAAGTTTTTCTGCTGTGACAGAAGTAACGTTTGCAGAATTGTCCGATGAGGAGATCAATTATTATATTCGGGTTTACAAGCCGATGGATAAGGCTGGTTCTTATGGTATACAAGAGTGGATAGGCTTCATTGGTGTCTGTGGAATTTCGGGTAGTTACTTCAATGTGATGGGACTCCCTGTGCAGTGCCTGTACACAGAACTGAAAAAACTATAAGTCTGTATGTGAACAGTAAGGGACGTGTTTTTGTTATTTATATGAACTATAAATAAAAAATAATTATGGCTTATAAAATAGCTTTTTACGACACGAAACCCTACGACGAACACTCGTTTACGGAGGCTAATGAGAAGTTTGGCTTTGATATCAGGTATTACAAAGGCCATTTGAATATGAATAACGTGGTGTTGACCAAAGGAGTGGATGTGGTTTGCATCTTCGTAAACGATACGGCTGATGCCGAAGTTATCCGGGCAATGGCGGATAATGGTGTTAAACTGCTGGCTTTAAGATGTGCTGGTTATAATAATGTGGATTTAGCGGCAACGGCAGGTAAGATGAAGTGGTACGGGTACCGGCATATTCGCCATATGCTGTTGCCGAATTTACAGTGGCATTGATGTTGTCACTCAATCGTAAGATTCCTCGTGCCACAATGCGCACACGTGACGGAAACTTTTCTTTGCATGGACTTATGGGATTTGATATGCATGGCAAGACTGCCGGAATTATCGGTACGGGTAAGATTGCCAAGATTTTAATTCAGATATTACGTGGATTCGGTATGAATGTTCTTGCATATGATCTTTATCCCGATTACAATTTTGCCCGTGAACATCAGGTGGTTTATTGTACTTTGGATGAACTTTATCATAGTTCGGATATCATCTCCCTGCATTGTCCTTTGACAGAACAGACAAAGTATCTGATTAATGATTATTCCATCAGTAAAATGAAAGATGGGGTGATGATTATCAATACGGGGCGTGGGCAGTTGATTCACACCAATGCCTTGATAGAGGGCTGAAGACCAAAAAGTGGGATATGCCGGTCTGGATGTATACGAGGAAGAAGAGCCTTATTTTTATGAAGATAAG
>ENA-OQCS01001262-OQCS01001262.1-human-gut-metagenome-genome-assembly--contig:-NODE-1262-length-13297-cov-2.784055_pt1 | contig 13297 bp, 24 predicted proteins | sample MGYA00242757_ERZ504575 | MGnify/ENA primary metagenome ERZ504575 (study PRJEB26092, sample SAMD00036297) | human gut metagenome | host: Homo sapiens | study: EMG produced TPA metagenomics assembly of...
ATTACGATGCCTCAAATCGGTGAACAATCTGGTCAAGGACGCCCGCAAGGTGCAGCAGACCATCCTGATGGTGGGCGACATCACAGACATCTATGTGAACAGTTTCCAACGGATGCTCCGTGACGGGGATTTGTCATCATACAAATAATAGATAAAAGTAAACACATACACGTCACACCTATAAATAAAAGAGCAATTCCATGTTGTGTTGCTAAACTTTGGGTTGCTAATTGACCATTATAACCAATTTTATCCATACAGTTTCCTAAGATACTTACCCCAATAGCTGCTGCTATTTTTGTGAAACAGTAGCCATTGAATAAAAAATACCATCTTTTCTAACCTTATTTATCAAACAATCAACTTCTACGCAATCACTAATCATTGCATAAATCACTTGATATAAAGCATTAAGTCCAACTACTAAAATACTTGTCATGATAACAGGACCAATAGCTGATTTTGGTTTTAAGATAAATAGAGGAAATACAATCATACATACAAACCAAATTCCCATCGAAATACACCAAGCTTTAGCTTTAGAATATTTGATGGACCATTTATTAATAGGAAACACCCAAAACAAAGCAACAATCCACATAATAATATTGACCATCGACACTTGCATATTATTTAATTGTAAATTATAAGTAAGGTAATAAACTAATACGCCTAAAAATACAGCTTGTGCTAAAATAGCAAAAATAAATGCTGCTGTTAAATGTAAAAAAGCTTTATTTCTTAATGGTCCATTTAATAAATCTTTAAAAGTTACTTTTTCTTTAATGATGTCTTCTTGATTTTCATAACCTTTAGAAACTTCCAACCAATTAAAATACTGATTGTACAAATAAAACCAAAAATAGCAAAACAAACAGACCAAGCATTCTTTATACTTCCTACAAAAGGAGCTAAAAAAGAAGTATATGCCATGATACCACTTCCTAAAGCAACCCCTACGATAGCCCAAAATGTTCTAATAGTGGCTAATCGACTTCTTGTATCATAATCATTTGTAACTTCACCACTTAAAGATGTATAAGGAATATCTATTAATGTTTGAAATGTATAAAATAAAATGGCAACAACAATAAAATAAATCTTTTGTGTGGTTTCTACAAAATTCCATGACGTAAATAAAAGCCATGTAACAATTCCAAAAGGAATGGCAAAAGCAATTAAAAATGGTCTTCTTCGTCCTTTTTGAGGATCTCTTGCATCAGAAATCATTCCTACTAAAGGATCTGTAATGGCATCCCAAACAGTCCCAATAGTCATAATAAAACCTGCAAAACTTCCTGAAAGTCCTACAACATCTGTAAAGAAATATAAACCATAAGTCGTAAACATTGTAAATGTAAACAATGTTGCAAGACCAGGTAAGCCATACAAATACATTTGTTTTTTAGTCATCTTTTTCATCTGTCATCCCAGCTATCTTATAAGTATAAGGTTTAAAATAAGGTAATAAGCGATCAATAACTGGTCCATAAACAAAAACTGCAATCAGTGTTCCTATCCCCCAAGAAGCTCCCATAAAAACTCCCAAGGCAAATAAAATACAATAAGAAACTGATAAACCTATACCATAACTCTTATGTAATAAATCAGCCATTGCAAAAGCAAAAATATCACTTGATTGATATCCAAGACCAATAGGAATATAGTAGGCTAGAGTAAGGATAATGATTAAAGATCCAGCAATAATGCAACCTACTTTTAAACCAAATGACATCGCATCTACAGGTGGTAATATTGGTGCTAAAAAATCTAACCAAACATTTTCAAATGGACCTATTAAAAAGCACCAAGCTAATGTTCCTAAATGTACTAAATCTCTTCTAATAATTAAAAATACAAAGAAAACAATTCCTTCAAAAACAAGTGCTGCTGTTCCTAATTGAACATGAAAAACATTAGATAGTCCTATTTCAAAAGTAGTAAGAGGATCGCTTCCCCATTCTGGTGAAACAAGTAAAGCGACCCCTAGAGCACAAAAGAAAATAGAAGGAATAATTGCAAGTAATCTACGTGTATATCCTAGAATAATCTTTTTATCCATCGTTAATCCTCCCACTCAACAGCAATTGCTCTTACTGGTGAACCATCACAACCTACAACTTTCATTGGAATAGCAATAATATAAGGATTTTCAAAATCAATTCGATCAAAATAAGCCCAGTTTTCTCCAATCATTAAGCGTTTTTCAGAAAATAAATCATGAACTGGGAATTCTGTTCCACCTGTTTGATCAGCATTAATTGTATCAATTCCAATAAATCTAACTCCTTGTTCTACTAAATAATGAGCAACTTCTCCATTAACATAAGGATGATGGAAAAATTCTTCTGTTCCTCTTTTTTTATACCAATTTGTATTAAATAAAACAATTTTACCAGGTGTAATTTGTTCTTTATAAGGTTCAATATCTTCCATTGTAATTGCTTCTTCAGCTTTTTTATCAGTGACTCTTACAACAATAGCATCTCCTAAAAAGAAATCTAACTCCATTTGATCAATTGTTGCTCCTTCATTAGAAAAATGATAAGGGGCATCTACATGTGAACCTGTTTGTGTTCCCATTACTAATGTTGATAAATTATAACCTTCATTTTCTAAAGTTGTTGCTATAGTAACTGATGGTTCAGGATCTCCTGGATAAATTGGTGTATCAGCTGTAAATTCCCATGATAAATCAACAATTTTTTTAATCTTATGCATTTTCTTTTTCTCCTTCATCTTTATAAGCTTTTTTTAATAATTCTAAGTAATCTTCTTTATGAATTTCTCTTGCATTATCATTTGATAAAACATTATCTGCTGATCTTTGAGCAATTGCATCAAACTTATCTTCAGTAATCCCTTTTATTTCTTTAATTTTAGGAATATTTAATCTTCTATTTAAACCTTTTACATATTGAACTGCACTATATGCATACTCTTGATCATTCATACCATTTCTTTCAATACCTAAAGCATCAGCAATATCTACAAATCTATCTAACATGCAGGAATGTTGTATTCCATAATATATGGTAAAAATAAAGAATTAGCGACACCATGTGGTGTATCAAACCATGCACCAACTGTTTCAGCAAAGGCATGAACAGCACCAACATTAGAGCTAATAAATGACATACCTCCTATTGTACTTGCTATCATCATATTTCTTCTTGCTTCTTTATCATGCCCATTTTCATAAGCCTTTTCTAAGTTTTGAGCAATTAATGAAATTCCTTTTAAAGCAAGCGCATCTGTAATTGGTTGATGAACTTTAACTGTGTAAGCTTCTATACAATGTGTTAAAGCATCCACTCCACAAGATGCTGTAAGTGATTGTGGTAAATCTAAAGTAATTGTTGGATCACAAATTGCAAGTGTTGGAATCATATGAATAGGATCCCCAACTGTCATTTTATACATTCTTGCTGTATCTGTAATGACTGCACACCATGTAACTTCACTTCCTGTTCCAGCAGTTGAAGGAATACAAATAAGTGGTAAAATTGAATGTTCTAATTCTACATCTCCCCATTCAACAGTTGTTTTTCCGTTTGTAACAATTGCAGCAACTGCTTTTGCTTGGTCCATTGCTGACCCTCCACCTAAAGCAATGATGGCATCTACCTTTTCTTCAATAGCAATTTTTGCCATTGCATCACAATCTTCAGCCCTTGGATTAGGTTTTACGTTTATTTCTAATAAATATTCAATTCCTTCTTTTTCTAAACTTTCTTTTAATACTTGATAATGAGCTGATTTAGATAAAAAATCATCTGTAACAATCAACACTTTCTTAAATCCTAATGCTTTTACTTCATTCCCTGTTTCATTTAAAACACCATATCCTTCTACAATACGTGTTCCATGAAAAAAATTATTGACTTCTAACATATTTTCCTCCTGTTTCTTAACTCTACGTTTATTTTATGCTATATTGTAACTATACAATCAAGTGTTATTTGTGAATTTTTTAATTTAGGAAAGGATTGGCTAAAAAATGGATAATTTTTATGTTTCACCAACAGAATTTGCAAGTATTTCAGGAGTGAGTCGTCAAACTTTAATTTTTTTATGAAAAAAAAGGTATCTTTTTACCTGCATATAAAAACGAAAAAGGCTATAGATTTATTTAATGTCCCAATTAGACATTATAGCTACTATACAGTCTCTTCAAAAAATAGGACTTTCTTTAGAAGAAATCAAAGATTATATTGAACATCGTAATGCTCAAAGTACGTATGAATTATTTTCTAATAAGATTAATACTTTAAAAGAGATTATTACTACCTATCATAAAATGATCAATATGATGGAAACAAATGTCAACTTATTACCAAAGCTAATCAAATATTGACAGATATGGTATATATCGAATATCGAGATGAGATTAAAATTATTAAAAGTGATTATATTTCTTTTAATAGTAAAGAAATCAATCAGTATAAAATTTTAGGAGAACATATTAAATATAGAAAAAAACAAAACCATTCCTTAGGACATGCTATTAGTGGAATGTTGAATGGAAAAAAATGTTAAAGTCAAAAAGAAAGAAAACATTTTATCAATATTATTACACAATTTTAGATAATCAACTAGAAGATGAAAATTATGATATTATACCTTCTGGTAATTATTTAGTTATTTATCATAAAGGAACTTATGAAACATCTTATCAATCCTATCATCTTTTTTAGATTATGCTAAAAAATCATCTAGTATTAGATGATATTGCTTATGATGAAAGTTTAATTGATGAACTTACTGAAGCAAATCCACAAAATTATATTACACAAATTAGTGTCAAATTTAAAAAAGAGCTCTAAAAGAGCTCTTATCCATTATTTTTTCTATATTGTTGTCTTCTTTCGTTTTCAGTTAAATAGCGTTTTCTTAAACGAATATTATTTGGTGTTACTTCTACAAGTTCATCTTCATTAATATAATCTAAACAAGATTCTAGATTAAATTGACGAGGTCTTTTTAAAACAACTGTAGAATCTTTTGATGATGAACGTGTATTTGTCATTTGTTTACCTTTAGTAACATTAACAGTTAAATCATTATCTCTACTGTGTTCACCAACAATCATACCTTCATAAACATCCACACCAGGACCAACGAACATAACTCCACGATCTTCAACACTTCCAAGTGAATAAGCTGTAGTTTGTCCACTATCAATTGAAATTAAAACTCCTAAGTTTCTCTTACCAACTGTTTCACCTTCCATTGGACGGTAATCAATAAATGAGTGAGAGATAATTCCATATCCTTTTGTCATTGTTAAAAAGTTTGTCATAAATCCAAATAAACCTCTTGATGGAATTGTATAAACAACACGTGTTTGTCCATCACGAGAATCCATTGTTTCTAAGACACCTCGACGATATCCAAGTGATTCAATAACCGCTCCAATACAATCATCAGGTGCTTCAATAGTTACTTCTTCATATGGTTCACATAAAACACCATCGATTTCTTTCATGATTGCTTTAGGTTTAGAAACTTGTAATTCATAACCTTCACGTCTCATATTTTCAATTAAGATAGATAGATGTAATTCTCCACGTCCAGAAACGATCCATTCTTCTTTATTTTGGATTCTTTCAATTTTTAAAGATACGTCTCTATTTGTTTCTTTAAATAATCTTTCTTCAATTTGTCTAGCAGTCACAAATTTACCATCTTGACCAGCAAATGGTGAAGTATTTGTTCCAAAAACCATTTGAATTGTTGGTTCATCAACATGTAATAACGGTAAAGCTTCTTCTTGACCAGTTGTACATACTGTTTCACCAACACCAATATCAGCAAGACCAGCAATAGCAACGATATCTCCTGCACTTGCTTCTTCAATTTCAATACGATGTAATCCAATAAATCCATATAATTTTTGAATTCTAAATTGACTATGGCTTCCATCAGCTCTTACACAAGTGACTGATTCATTAACATGAATCTTACCTCTTTGAATACGTCCGATTCCAATACGTCCTACATAATCATTATAGTCTAATAAAGCTGGTTGGAATTGTAAAGGTCCATCAACATCTACTAATGGTTCAGGAATTTCTTTGATAATCATATCAAATAAACAATCCATATTTGGTACTTGTGTTGAAATATCAGGATCTAAACTTGATGTTCCTTGTAAAGCTGAAGTATAGATTGTTGGGAATTCTAATTGGTCATCATCTGCGCCTAATTCCATAAATAATTCTAAGACTTCATCCATAACTTCATCAATACGTGTTACAGGTCTATCTACTTTATTAATAACTACGATAGGTTTTACTTTAGCAGCTAAAGCTTTCTTTAAAACGAAACGTGTTTGTGGCATTGTTCCTTCATAAGCATCTACTACTAATAAAACACCATCTACCATGTTCATGATACGTTCTACTTCTCCGCCAAAGTCAGCATGGCCTGGTGTATCCATGATATTGATTCGATAATCTTTATAATTAATTGCTGTATTTTTAGCAAGAATTGTAATTCCTCTTTCTCTTTCAAGGGCATTGCTATCCATCGCACGTTCACTAATTTGTTCACGGTCTTCTAATGTTCCAGATAGCTTTAATAATTGGTCTACTAATGTTGTTTTTCCATGGTCTACATGGGCAATAATCGCTATATTTCTAATATTCATACGCTACTCTCCCTTCAATAACTTCCTCATTATATCACAATAATTTCAATTGTCATTATTTATTTTAATATGTCAAAAACAATTTTCAATGTAAGAGTTACACTTTATTTTTGATTCAAAACTTCTTTTTTTATAACTTCTAATACACCTTGATGATCATACTTTTAGCAATGCCATAAGCAATATCTTTAATACGTGGAACAGCATTGGCCATAGCATAACTATATTTTACCGCTTTAAGTAAAGTATAATCATTCATTTGATCACCAAACGCCATACATTCTTCAGGTTTAATATTCAATTCTCTTTGTAAGCGTTTTTATAGCTACCCCTTTATTAATATCTTCATTTTGAATATCGATCCATTCATTACCTGAAGTTGTTGCCTTAACACCTTTATCTAAACCACAAGCAATATCATCAGCATAACGGATAATTTGATGATTTGGATCATAAATAGCAATCTTCATAATTTCATCATCAATATCATCATAACTCTCTACAAATTGGTAATTACAATAATACGTATGTACCACTGGTTCTAAATGTTTAAATTCATTTAAACAATAAGCACTTTTAACCCCACATAAAATCATATTCAATTCTGGATGAGATTCTACTAATTGAATCACCGCTTGTACTTGTTCTTTTTTTAACGTATTTGTCGCAATCAATTTTACCCCCTTAGCAATATAACTTCCATTTTCTCCTATGAAATACATTTCATTAGAAATCGGTAAAAATTTTTGATACAAACGGAAATATTGGTTCCCCGATGCAATTACAAATTTAATATTCTTTTTTCTGAGTTCCTCAAAAATATCAAAAAACTCCATAGAAAATCTTTAGATGAATCTAAAAATGTTCCATCCATATCTGTTGCTATTAATTTAATCATTCACTTCTCCCCTTTTCTTCAAAAATATATTAAAGAAATATAATTTATTTTTCAATATTTAAAGCAAAAGAAAAGTACGATTTTTCGTACCTTTACTTCCTATTATTCTCTTTATTACTTCTAAATCTTCATTATTTAATAACATATCAAAGATTTCATCATATTGTTTTTCTGTGAGATTTTCTAACCAACTTATATCTTCATTTGGATATTTCGTTTTATAGAACTTTATGACATGCGATTTTGACTTTTCTACTTTGCCTTCGGCTCTTCCTTCAACCTTCCCTTCAGCTCTTCCTTTAGCTTCTCCATCGACATAATGAGCCATCTTATCAAATTCAGCTTTTTCATAAGCCCAGGCTTCTTCTCTTAAGTTCATATCTTCCATAAACTTATCATACTTTCTTCATGATTTGTCCCACCTTGTCATCTTTATTCTATCACATTCATTTCCTTTTTCAATGACAATAACAAAGCTCTTCTAATTCATTTAAATGATCTTTTCCCTTTTCTTAACTATTTTTTCAATTTCTTTTAAAAACACATAATAAATATGTATTAAACTTCCTTTATCATCATGATATTTATTATCCATAATACTAAATTTTCTTATTAATTCATGATATTCCTTATCTTCTTCATGATATAGAATTATTTGATATACCGGTTGCAACTTTCGATATTCATCCCCACTTTTTATTTGTAAAGCAATATTTTTAAAAGCATAATATTGAAATCTTCGATGTAAACTTTCAAATAAACCTGCTGATTGTACTTCAATATTAATATACTCTCCTTCTTGTGTTTTTACTCTAACATCTAAAATAGATCTTTTTTCCCGATAGTGATGTGTCATTAACTCTGAATTAATAACATAAAGTTCTTTACAGCGAATAGGTGTTATTTCTTCAATAATCTTTTTTAGAATATACTGGCATCCTTCATCTTCATTATCATAAACAAAATACTTAAATAATAGGTCATTATAAAATGGTATGGTTATCTTCTCTTTCATCTTTTGGTCCTCCTATTATTTATATTGTATTTTTTCATACGTTTTTCTTTAAAAAAAGGATTTATTTGTTTTGATACAAATAAATTCCTTCTTTAAAACGATTTAAACCGTCTTTTAATCTTTCAAATGGGCAAGCTACATTCATACGAATAAAAGCTTTTCCATTTTCACCATATTCTAGACCATCACTTACATAAAGACCTGTTTTCTTTCTTATAAAAGAAGTGAGTTCAACACTATCTAAACATACCTTATGACAATCGATCCATAAAAGATAAGTTGCTTCTGTAGGCACTACGTAAACATCTTTGATTTCTTTTTGAATAAATGAAATCGCATAATCTTTATTATTTTGAATATATTGATTTAATTCATTAAGCCAATCTTCACTTTGATTAAAAGCTGCCTTTGTGGCACAAATCGCAAAACTATTTGGTTCTGCCACTTCATCCGTATTAATTCCTCGATTGACTTTATGTCTTAATACTTCATTTGGTACAACAATACAGGCTGTTTGCATCCCTGCCATATTAAAGGCTTTGGTTGGTGCAATACACATAATTGTATTTTCTAAATTTGTTTTTGAAACGGAAGCAAAAGGGATATATTCTTTTTGAGGATTGGTAATATCACAATGAATTTCATCACTTAAAACAATAACATGATGTTTTGCACATAAATCACCAATTCTTTGTAAAGTTTCTTTATCCCAAATTTTACCTATTGGATTATGGGGATTACAGAAAATCATTAATGTTGTTTGACTTAAAGAAAGTTTTCTTTCTAAGTCTTCAAAATCAATATGATATTCTTTTCCATCAAAAACAAGGTCACTTGATAAAACATGTCTTCCATTATTTAAAATAGAATTATAAAAAATATTATAAACTGGTGACATAATCAAAACATTTTCACCTACTGTTGTCACCTTTCTTACTACCGAAGAAATAGCAGGAACAACTCCTGTAACAAACATCATCCAATCTTTTTCCATATGAAAAATGATGTCTTCTTTCCCACCAATTTTGATAAGCTTCAAAATAATCATCAGGTACCGTATTATAACCAAAGATTTTATGATCTACCCTATTATGTAAAGCATCTATAATAGCTGGAGCTGTTTCAAAGTCCATATCAGCTACCCACATAGGAAGTTCATTTTCTTTAACATCCCATTTATATGAATTTGTATTAAAACGATTGGTCATCTTTGAAAAATCGTACATCTTTACATCTCCTTTAATTGAATCTTTGTTTGACTTGGATCAATGATTTGATCATCAATAATCATTTCACCAATACTATGAGCACTAATTTTACCAGAAATAGGATTTGTAATACTATCAATATGACTTACAATTTGTGCATCAATATCTTTACAGAATTCAAAAGCAAGTGTCGTATTAATTAATTTACAATTCACCATTTTTAATCCTTCGATATAACATAATCCTTGTAAACTTCAATTGTACAATTCACAAAAGTAATATTTTTCGTATTCCATGCAAGATATTCACCAATAATTACTGAATCATAAACCGTTACATTTTCACAATTCCAAAAAGCATCTTTTGAAACAAGTTTTGAATTTCTAACAATAATATTCTTACCACCATCAAAGCAATAATTTCCTGATAAATTCAAACCATCAATTTCAATATTTTCACTATTCATTCCAAAGTAATCACCTTTAGCAACCACATTATGTAACTTAATATCACTACATTTCCATAAGGTTTCTTGAGCATTGACCATATTAACATTTTCTAAAGAAATATGTGTCCCTCTTCTAAATGTTTTAGGCGCATCAATCACGCTATCTTTAATATTAATATGATGAGTATACCAAATACCTGATCTAGCAGTTTCAAGTAAGGTACTGTTTTCTACATTGATATGATTACAATACCATAGTGGATATTTCCACTTAAAAATACTTCCACTAATATCTATATGATCACTTTCTTTTAAAGGCGATTCTCCATCTGCAAAAATACTATCTTCTACTTTTAAATCATGACTTTTAAATAAAGCTCTTTCACCTTTTAAATAAGCTTGTTTAACTAATTCCATCTTAATCCTCCTTCATTTGTTTCTTTAACGTATATATTAAATAATCTAAACAATCTATTTTCTTTTGTTCCTCATGCAATTTATCTAATAAACAACAACGATGACACTGTAATGATTTTATCAACATCTTCAAATCATCATTATTATATTTTTTAATACACTTTGTAATAAGTTCTTCATCACATCCTGCATCTTTTAAATTCATAATTAATTCTTCAATTACTTCTTTTCCCAAAGCTCTCACCACTTTCCTTTATTATTGTAATTCTTTATCTCTATATTATCAAATACTTATAACAAATATATTTCTATACTTGCAAGGCATAATAAAGATGATTAAAATAAGCATAAAGGATGTGAAATCATGGAATTTAGACTTCTACAATATTTTCTTGCGATTGCAAGAGAAGAAACAATTTTAAAAGCGGCTGAAAGCTTAAACGTGACTCAGCCCACTTTATCAAGACAAATGAAAGAACTTGAAGATCATTTAGGAAAACAACTTTTTATTCGTGGTAATCGTAAAATTACTTTAACAGAAGAAGGTATTTTACTTCGCCAACGTGCTGAAGAAATTGTCAGTTTGGTTGAAAAAACAGAAAGTGAAATTATGCTATTCGATGAAACTTTAAGTGGTGAAGTATGTATTGGTAGTGGTGAAACGTTAGGCATCGAAATCATTTGTAAAGCCATTCAACGTGTACAAGAAGATTATCCACGTATCCAATTCCATTTATTTAGTGGTAATGAACAAGATGTGACAGATCGTCTTGAAAAAGGTCTGATTGATTTTGGTATGATCATTGAACCCGCTAATATTTATAAATACAATCATTTATCTTTACCTTATCAAGACTTATGGGGCATCTATATAAAAAGGATCATCCTCTTGCTTTAAAAGAATCAATTACTCCTCAAGATTTAATTGATGTTCCTCTTCTTTGTTCCTCACAAGAATTAAAATATAAACAAATAGAAAATTGGGCCAATTCTTATTTTTCTAAGTATCATATTATTGCAACCTATAATTTAATTTATAATGCCAGTATTTTAACAAAGGAATGTAACGGAGCCGTGATTTCTTTAAAAAACCTCATTGATACAAGTAATGAAAGTTCTTTGTGTTTTAGACCCCTTGAACCGCAAATCACCTCATCACTTGCCTTTATTTGGAAAAAATATCGTGTTCTTTCAAAAACTGCACAATATTTTTTTAAAAGTATTAGAAGAAGAAATAAAAAAAGCTCATAAATGCCCACAAATTAATAAAAATATGATAAAGTAAAATTAATCATTCATTAAAGAAAGGGGGGCCTATGAAAAGAAAAAATAAAGGATTTACTCTTGTAGAAATAATAGTAGTTCTTCTAATTATCGCCATTCTTGCAGCTATCGCTATTCCAGCTTGTCAAGGATACCTTGAAGAAGTCGCGAATCGCATGACCTCATCAACGTTCGTGCTGCTTGTACAGATATCATCGCGATGGGAAAAACAGGATATAAAACAGATATTGTAAGAAAAGTAGAACTTACACAAAAGAAAGATGATTGGCAAGCTTTTGATTCTGTAACTATTGCTGGTATTACGCACAAGAAATCAGATCCTGACACTGATAACTGGAAAGGAATTCCTGAAGCCGGTGGTGTTTGTGAAATCTCATACAACAAAGAAAAGAATACTGTTATTTTTAATTGGAAAGGAAGTAAGACAGAAGAATCCACTATTGATTTTACATTGGGTTTACATCAAGCGTTAGACGCCAGTGGCTTATTAACCAGTACTCTAAAAGATCTGCATTTTTTTGAAATTGATTCAACATACAGAAAATCAGATATGGCTAAGGAAATAAGAAAGTACATTAAAGATAACAGTTTGTTAAACCATGGCACATGGGCCTATTATGGAGATGCAACGAAAAATTCTGAAAGATATTTATTTTGGACTTCATTTGATTTGAATAAAGATAAATCTCTTGCTAACAAAGAGATTCCTGTTATTATTAGTACAGCTGATGGAAAATACTACGTTTCATCATCAAAGGCTACTCAAAGAAATTACAACGGCGTAACTTATATAACTATTGTTGATAAAAAGGGTAATAGCAGTCAATACAAACCATACATAGAAAAAGGGACAAAATATGACTCACTTGAAGATGCTTATAAAGCTTATGCTAATGTTGTAAAAAATGGTTATCCTGATTACAAAGATACTTTACCACAATAGTAATAACAAAGTAATAAAAGAGCTCAATTGAGCTCTTTTTCTATTATTTTAAATCTTCTCCATTAGTTTCGATAACTTTTTTATACCAATAGAAAGATTCTTTTCTTCTTCTTGCAAAATCTCCTGTACCATCATCATATCTTTCTACAAAGATAAATCCGTAGCGTTTTGCCATTTCTCCAGTTGAAGCTGATACTAAGTCAATACATCCCCAAGGTGTATATCCTTTTAAATCAACACCATCTAAAACAGCTTCATGCATTTGTTCAATATGACTTCTTAAATAATCAATACGATAGCTATCTCTGACTTTACCATCTTCATCAATTGTATCATAAGCCCCTAACCCATTTTCTACAACAAAGATCGGTAATTGATAACGATCATAGATTTCATTTAAAGAATATCTTAAACCAACTGGATCAATTTGCC
>ENA-OQCS01001263-OQCS01001263.1-human-gut-metagenome-genome-assembly--contig:-NODE-1263-length-13286-cov-1.928946_pt1 | contig 13286 bp, 17 predicted proteins | sample MGYA00242757_ERZ504575 | MGnify/ENA primary metagenome ERZ504575 (study PRJEB26092, sample SAMD00036297) | human gut metagenome | host: Homo sapiens | study: EMG produced TPA metagenomics assembly of...
GAACGTAGGAACCATGAAGACCGGACTTGGCGGCAAGCTGAGCCTGAGTGTAGAACTGGAAGCAGCAGGGGAAGTACCTGTGAAGATCGTAGAGGCGTAAAGGCGCACTGCAAAGGGAGTCCAGACACGGAGGATATTGTAGTACTTCGTGTCTGGGCTCTTTTTTTATAACGATTGAGGAGAGAGCATGGCAAAAGGTAAGACAGCCACCGTTTTTTTCTGTCAGAACTGTGGCTATGAATCCACGAAATGGCTGGGACAATGCCCCGGCTGCAGAGAGTGGAACACTTTCGTGGAAGAGACGATAGATAAAACGGTATTGAAAAACACCGGCACCGGGAGCAGAAGAGAGCGCAGAGAGGCTTCCGAACCCTGTGTATTATCTGAAATCGCGATCCGTGAGGAGAACAAGACACTCACGGATCAAGAACTGGACCGGGTGCTCGGTGGCGGAATCGTACAGGTTCCCTGACTCTGGTAGGAGGCGATCCGGGGATCGGTAAATCTACCCTGCTGCTTCAGGTGTGTCACAATCTGTCAGAGGCCGGACATAAGGTATTGTATATCTCCGGCGAGGAATCCAAGGTACAGATCAAGATGCGGGCGGACAGGCTCGGCACATTTTCGGAACATATGCTCCTGCTGTGTGAGACGAATCTGGACATCATCGGCGAAGTGATCCGCAGGAGCAAGCCGGAGGTCGTGATCATAGATTCCATTCAGACCATGTATAATGAAAATGTATCTGCAGCACCGGGAAGCGTATCACAGGTGCGGGAATCCACAGGCATCCTGTTGCAACTGGCAAAAGGATTGGGGATTTCTATTTTTATTGTGGGACATGTAACAAAAGAAGGAACCGTAGCGGGACCCAGAGTGTTGGAACATATGGTGGACACGGTACTTTATTTTGAAGGGGACAGACATGCTTCCTACCGTATCCTGCGTGGGGTGAAGAACCGTTTCGGGTCCACGAACGAGATCGGTGTTTTCGAGATGCGAGAGACGGGACTCGCGGAGGTGAAGAACCCTTCGGAATATATGTTGAACGGACGACCGGAGAATGCCAGTGGCTCTGTGGTGGCATGTACTATGGAGGGCACCAGGCCGCTTCTGATCGAACTGCAGGCGCTGGTGTGCCACAGCAATTTCGGAATTCCCAGAAGACAGACCACCGGTACGGATTTCAACCGTGTAAATCTCCTGATGGCAGTGCTGGAGAAACGTTCCGGAGTGCAATTATCTTCCTGTGATGCCTACGTGAATATCACCGGAGGTATCAAGATCCAGGAACCGGCGATCGATCTGGGAATCGTGCTGGCGATTCTGTCCAGCTTCCGGAATAAGGCACTGAATCCGAAACTGGTCGCTTTCGGTGAAGTGGGATTAAGCGGCGAGGTCCGGGCAGTCAGCATGGCAAAACAACGCGTGGCAGAGGCAGAGAAGCTGGGCTTCGAAGAATGTGTGGTGCCGCTTGTCTCGTTGGAAGAGTGTAAAAAAGGAAGTAAGATCCGGGTCATTGGCGTCAGTTCTGTACAGGATGCTGTGGATAAAGTGTTTGGCTGACGGTCTCGAACTGTGGAAATGTATCTGGAAATGAGACGATGAACAGTTAAGTGATATGAGGAGGTTGAAAACATGCCTGTCAAAATAGGAATCGATATCGGTAGCAGTACGACAAAAATCGTAGCTTTTGAAGGAGAACATATGCTTCCGCCCATGGCGGTCAAGGCAGATAGCCAGGTGGCATCTCTCTATGGTGCATTCGGAAGATATCTGTATGAGAATAATCTGGAACTGGCTGATGTGGAAGGAGTCTATATCACCGGTGTGGGAAGCAAATATGTGGAGAAAGCGGTATATGATCGTCCTACCTATAAAGTGGATGAATTCGTCGCTACAGGTACCGGAGGATATTATCTTACGGATAAAAAGGAAGTCATTGTCATCAGTATGGGTACCGGAAGCTTCTTCGTCAAAGTGACGGAGAAGGAGATGAAGCACCTGGGTGGTGTCGGCTTAGGAGGCGGAACGATCTGTGGACTGTCCTCGATCATGCTGAATACCGGCGACATTCATGAAATTGTGCCGTTGTCCCGTAAGGGTGATGTGGCGAAGATAGACCTGCGGATCGCAGATCTGGCCAAAGAAAAGTTGCCGGGCCTGAATCTGGATGTGACGGCTTCTAATTTTGGTAAGGCAGATGCCCAGTCCAAACCGGAGGATATCGCGGCAGGTATTGTACATATGGTGATCGAGAATATCTGCCAGGCAGGAATCCTGGCATCTATGAGCACCGGCATCAAAGAGTATATCCTGATCGGCGGACTGACTAAATTCTTCGAGTGCCGCCAGATCATCGAGGATTTCAAGAGCCTGTGGGATGTGAAGATCAGCATTCCGGAGTACTCTGATTACGCGACCGCCATCGGATCTGTGATCGCACCGGATTCGGAGAAAGAGGAGATATAACAATATAGCTGTAAAGACAACACCCCGCATGGCGCAGATCTATGAATCGCGTCGTGCCGGGGTGAAATTGTATCTAAAACAGAAATAAAAAAGCCGATAAAATCGACTTTTCTTAGCAGGGGAAGAGGGATCGAACCCCCGTTAACGGTTTGGAGACCGCCGCACTACCGCTGTACTATTCCCCTATGAAATTGTATCAGCTGAACCACTGACGAAAGCTATTATAGCATAGATACTTATCACTTAGCAAGTGAAAATTTTAAATTTTGCAAAACTTTTGCAATTTTAAAGCAAAGCTTAAAAACTATCTTATAACACAATTAAAGCAGCCGCAGGCGGGAAACCTGCAGCCACTTTAATTGTGTAAAAGGGGAATTCTTCCGGAAATCTACTTATATAAGCGTTCGGCTCTCACCGAACAAGTTTAGTATAGTACACATTATGTCTTTTGTCTAGCATTTTTTGCAAAAAGGCAAAAAAAAAATTACAAAAAAAAGACTCTTGTCGACAATCAGACGCTGCTCAATAGTCATCCGAGTTTCCCGTTTTGTAAACGAGATTCCACTTTGAAAACAGAAATGTATATAATCAGATACATGAAGTGAATATCTTGCTTACTATCATGAAAGTAGTGTAATATAAGGAATAAATGAGTTAAGAGAGTACAGCAGATGAGAGCTGTGCAGAAATGAGGGTTATATGGAACAGCATTTTAATACGCCGTCAGAAGTCATTGATACCAACATGAAAGCCGGAGAAGGTAAAGCCCATCTTCCTTTAGGAAGATGATCCTGTTAGGTATTATGGCGGGTGCATTTATCGCGCTGGGCGGAGCCACCAGCAGCACCGCGGCACATGCCATTGACAATGTAGGGCTGGCACGATTTGTGGCAGGTATTATCTTCCCCGCGGGACTGATGATCATTGTATTTGTAGGTGGAGAGCTTTTCACCGGTAACTGCCTGATCGTCATGGATGTGGTTGGCAAAAAGGTAACGTGGTTCGAATGTATCCGCAACCTGATCGTGGTGTACTTCAGCAATCTGATCGGCGCCTGATCATTGATACCCTGATCTACTTTTCCGGTAATCTGGATTACACCGGAGGGCTGCTGGGTGCCTATGCCATCAAGGTGGCAGTCGGCAAAGTGGGCATTTCTCCCCTGAAGGAATCACCTCAGGCATTCTGTGTAATATTTTGGTATGTATTGCTATCCTGATGGCAGTGGCAGCTACGGATATCGTAGGTAAGATCTGGGCGATCTTCTTCCCGATCATGGCGTTTGTGGTCGGCGGCTTCGAACACTGCGTTGCAAATATGTTCTACATTCCCGTTGGCATGATGGCTGCGCAGAATCCTGTTTACGTGGCGAAAGCACAGGAAGCATACGGATTGACGGCAGAGCAGATTCAGGGACTGACGATACTTCACAGTCTGAACAACTTTATTCCCGTTACCATCGGTAATATTTTAGGTGGAATGGTATTCGTAGGAATTCCCTGCTACTTTATTTATAAGAAGAAGTGGCAGAAATACCATGACGATGCCAAAACAGCATAAAGTAAATCAATTTTATAGGTAAGTATGGGAAACAGTCCGGTGATAGCATCGGGCTGTTTTTTAATTTATAGGAAATAAGCGAGATTCTTTTTTATAATTATAAACGAAATATTAAATCGCATTTTCACTCATGCTATATAAAAATGAAAGATAAAATGAGAAAATAAGAGAAAAAATGAGAATAGAGATTTTAAATAGTTGTGAATACGTTTGAAAAACTGGGCATATAAAACTAATATAAGCTATAGCAATTAGCACTCAATAAAAATGAGTGCTAACAAATAAAAACGAGTAATAATATTTTTAAATAGCTATTAAGGAGGCAGTTATCATGAATTTGAAACCGTTAGGTGACAGAGTCGTATTAAAACAGTTAGTTGCAGAGGAGACTACCAAGTCCGGTATCGTACTCCCCGGTCAGAATAAGGAAAAACCCCAGCAGGCAGAAGTCGTAGCAGTAGGCCCCGGCGGTGTTGTAGACGGCAAGGAAGTCAAGATGGAAGTTAAGGTTGGCGATCAGGTCATCTATTCCAAATATTCCGGAACCGAAGTAAAGCTGGATGACGAAGAGTACATCATCGTAAAGCAGAGCGACATCCTTGCAATTATTCAGTAAAAGCAAAATTTGAAAAGAAATTAAGACTAAGAACAAATAAATTGGAGGCTGATTATTATGGCAAAAGAGATTAAATACGGCGCAGAAGCCGTGCAGCATTAGAGGCTGGTGTTAACCAGCTGGCAGATACCGTAAGAGTAACTTTAGGACCCAAAGGAAGAAACGTAGTACTGGATAAGTCCTTCGGTGCACCCCTGATCACCAACGATGGTGTTACCATTGCAAAAGAGATCGAGCTGGAAGATGCATTCGAGAACATGGGTGCACAGCTGGTAAAGGAAGTAGCTACCAAGACCAACGATGTAGCCGGTGATGGTACTACAACCGCAACCGTTCTGGCACAGGCTATGGTAAATGCAGGTATGAAGAACCTGGCAGCAGGTGCTAACCCCATCATCCTGAGAAAAGGTATGAAGAAAGCAACTGCATGTGCAGTAGAAACCATCGGTAAGATGAGCCAGAAGGTAAACGGTAAGGAGCACATCGCAAGAGTAGCAGCAATCTCCGCAGGAGATGAAGCAGTAGGACAGCTGGTTGCAGATGCTATGGAGAAGGTAAGCAACAACGGTGTTATCACCATTGAAGAGTCCAAGACCATGCAGACCGAACTGGATCTGGTAGAAGGTATGCAGTTTGACAGAGGTTATATCTCCGCTTACATGGCAACCGATATGGATAAGATGGAAGCAGTTCTGGATAATCCTTATATTCTGATCACTGATAAGAAGATCTCCAACATTCAGGAGATCCTGCCCCTGTTAGAGCAGATCGTTCAGTCCGGCGCTAAGCTGTTGATCATCGCTGAGGATGTAGAGGGCGAGGCACTGACCACCCTGATCGTCAACAAGCTGCGTGGTACTTTCAATGTAGTAGCTGTTAAGGCTCCCGGCTATGGTGACAGAAGAAAAGCTATGCTGGAGGATATCGCAATTCTGACCGGCGGTACCGTAATCAGTTCCGAGCTTGGTTATGAGCTGAAGGATACCACAATGGATATGCTGGGTCGTGCAAAATCCGTTAAGGTTCAGAAAGAGAACACCGTGATCGTAGACGGTGAGGGCGACAAGGAAGCATTACAGTCCAGAATCGCACAGATCAAGAAGCAGATCGAAGAGACCACTTCTGATTTCGACAGAGAGAAATTACAGGAGAGACTGGCTAAGCTGTCCGGAGGCGTGGCAGTCATCCGTGTAGGTGCTGCTACCGAGACCGAGATGAAGGAAGCTAAGCTTCGTCTGGAAGATGCGCTGGCAGCTACCAGAGCAGCCGTAGAGGAAGGTATCATCTGTGGTGGTGGTTCCGCATACATTCATGCATCCAAGGAAGTTGCCAAACTGGCAGCTACTCTGGAAGGTGATGAGAAGACCGGTGCAGGCATTGTCCTGAAAGCATTGGAAGCTCCTCTGTATCACATCGCAGCAAACGCAGGACTGGAAGGCAGCGTTATCATCAATAAGGTACGTGAGTCTGAGGTCGGTGTCGGCTTCGATGCTCTGAAAGAGGAATATGTAGATATGGTAAGTGCCGGCATCCTGGATCCTGCAAAGGTTACCAGAAGTGCCCTGCAGAACGCTACCAGCGTAGCAAGCACACTGCTTACTACCGAAAGCGTTGTAGCTAACATCAAGGAAGAGACTCCCGCAATGCCTGCCGGTGGAGCCGGTATGGGCGGAATGATGTAAACACCCCATAGAAAAAACAAGCGCCACACCTTCGGGTGTGGCATTTGTTTTATGGGTGTTTATCGAGAAAATCATAAGTGCGAAGCACGTGCTCTGCGAAGCAGAGCGATTTTCGAAGATATAAACGTGGATGTGCAAAATACCCGATCTCCAAGCTTGCTTGAGAGGTCGGGTACTTTTTATGTCACGGATATGACGAAGTCAGAGGATATCGCATGAATTGCGAAGCAATTTATGCGATAAGCCGCTGCTGCGTCGAATTCCTCGGGTGTGGCATTTGTTTTTCTAGGTGTTTATCGAGGATATCAATGAGGATGCGTAATCCACTACAGTTCTTGACGTTGATGGAAAAATCCTTTACACTGGGATAAAGTAAGAACAAAGGCGGAGAAAAAACATGAAAAAACTGTGGGAGGAATTTCAATATTTTTTTCAACAAAAAAATATATGTAATTATTTTATGCCTGACTGCTATATGCGGGTATGGGTTTGAAATGACGCATCCAAGTATTGGAATAGATGATACGGCTGTTTCGCTGTATTTGGAGGATGGACTGGAAGTCGTAATGGGAAGATGGTTCATCTATCTGATAAATAAAATATTTCATTTGTCTGACTTCTCGCCGTTTATGATGGAACTGATCGGCGTTATTTTATTGTGTATCAGTGCAACCTTGTTTTGTGTTCTTTTCCGCAGAATATTCGGTCGCAAGGTGGGACTGACAGGGTATATCATATTTTCCTGCATATTCATATCCAATCCGATCATTAGTGAAGTGTATGTATACTACTACCATGACGGAGTGGATATTGGATATGTATTTTCAGCGTTGGCATTGATATGTTTTTGGAGCGGAATGGACAAATGGTCCGGGACGCGTAAAAGTGCTATAAAATATTATCTCGGAAGTCTTATATGCATTACCGTGGCGATAGGATGTTATGAGTCTATGTTGCTGCTGTTTATCATAGGCATATTGCTACTTTTATATTTACGCGCTTTTACAGATAACAGAAGATTAAAGAGCGGATATGTGATAGGCCAGTTAATCATAGGTGCATCGATCACGTTGGGAGTTATAATCTTGAGATCTGTAATCCTTAAAGTTATGATACAGGTGTTCCGGTTACAGGATATGGTAGGCTTTATGAATCAGCGGAGTATTACTGAAGTTTTGAAAATATTCGGCTCGAATCAACCGATCCAGGAATTATGGATGTTACTAAAAAGATTTTGGATTGTGTATTATGTGAATGCAGTGGTATATTTGCCATACTGGGATATGTGATTGCAACTTTTGTTTTGGGCATGATTGCCGTAGTGCTGGGAATACGAAGAAAAGATATATGGTATCTTCTTCTTCTGATGGGTATGATGATTACACCTTTTCTCCTGACCATTGTAGAAGGAAGAGTGACATTGTATCGCTCCTGTCAGTATATGCCCTTTTTTACAGGTATCGGTTTTTTATTGCTCTATCTGTTTTTTTCAGAACGAAGAGCCCTGCCGTGGCTTAGACCGGCATATCTTGTTTTGGCGGGAATCATCATATATAATCAGGCGGCTGCGTTGAATCAGGCTTTTTATGTAGACTATAACAAATACCTGAATACAAAAGAAGTGTTGACCGAGATCGCATTGGAAATAGAACGTGATTATGGGAAGAGCACACCGGTGATCTTTACAGGACATTACAGCACCCCGTATAGTCTGGTGGAGGATTATTATGTTTCCTATGGCTCATGGCAGTACCGTGTGATCGCAGCAATTACAGACAAAGTAGATCCTCATCTGAAAGAAAAATATTTCGCACCCCAGGGATATTGTTTTACGGGAGAGGCTAATTATCCTTTTATTCAGTGGGCATTTGATGCATTTGACGGAACGAACCGTGAGATGATGAATTTCTAGAGATGCACGGACATTCTTTCCCGCAGGTTACAGATCCTGAGATACTGGAGCAGGCCAGGACGATCGGCGATACCATGCCGGAGTGGCCGGCGGATGGGTCCGTATCGTTGCAGGATGGATATATTTTAGTGCATATTTAATAAGGAGACTTTGCAATGAATCGTTTTGAGTATATCGTAGAAAGCATTGACGGCGATTACGCCCACCTTCGCAGAACGGACATCGAATCCGACGAACTGAAACTGGTAGCCAGGGCGTTGTTGCCTCCTGAGATCATGAAGGTACGAAGCTTTTGTATGAGTGGATGCAGTACTCTATTATGGAATAAATAGGGCACGAAAACTCTTGATGCGATAAGAAAAAACACGGCAATGGCTGCAATATATGTCACAAATTGAAAACAGAACTGGCACGACAGAAGAGCCCGTAAAGAATACACTGAGAGCAGGAACAAAGCACTGTGATTATATGCAAAAGGAGATTCCTATGAACGAACCCAGAACTTATCACAATCCTGTACATCGAGGCTTTTTTCCGGATCCTTCGGTGATCCGTGTTGGCGACGATTACTACATGGTGAATTCGAGCTTCCAGTATTTTCCGGCAATCCCCATTTCCCATTCCCGAGATATGGTGCACTGGCATATCATCGGCCATGCCATCACGAATCCGGAGTGGCTGGATATTAGTGACATCCGGGATTCCCACGGCATCTGGCACCGGATATCGAATATGTGGACGGAAAATACTATGTTTATGTAACTTTGCGTCTGAATGCGGACGGCAAGCGTGATAACAACGTAATGCGCAGACAGCTGGTGATGGTGTCTGATAAGCCGGAGGGTCCTTATAGTAAGCCGGTATGCCTGGAAGTGGACGATATTGACCCGTCCCTGTTCGTGGATGATGACGGCAGCAGATATATGATCATTGCCCAAGGCACACAGGCAGTTCCCCTGACGGCGGACGGACTGGCAGTGGCGGGTCCGGCGAAGACCGCATGGGAAGGCACGGGCGAGCGCTGCTCCGAAGGTCCCCATATCATGAAAAGGACGGCTATTATTACGCCATTGTGGCTGAGGGCGGCACCGGTTACGGCCATGGGATCAATGTGGGAAGAAGTAAAAATTTCTACGGCCCTTATGAGTGCTCTCCCTATAATCCGGTTATGCGTCAGAAGGATCCCGCTGCGCCCATCCAGAGAGCCGGTCACGGCAAGTTGGTACAGGATCAGAACGGTCAGTGGTGGTGCTATTATCTCTGTGGGAAGACCCATCAGGGGAATTACAGACTGTAGGCAGAGAGTCGGCATTGGATCCCGTACAGTGGACGGAGGATGGATGGTTTACCGTCAACGAGGGAAAAGGTCCCAGCCTGACACAGATTGCACCGGATCTGCCGGAGTGCATTTATGAGAGAAATCTGTTTGATGATTTTAACGATACCAAGCTTAATCTGGAATGGGAGTTCGTGCGCAACCCGGATAACGGTTCCTGGTCACTGACGGAACGTCCCGGATATTTCCGGATCTGGACCAGAGACGGACAATTGAATGAGATCCGTGCGAAAAATACGCTGTTGAGAAGAGAACAGGAGCTGTCCTATGTGGCGGAGACGAAGCTGGAGTTCTACCCGGATAAGGACGGAGAACAGGCCGGACTGACCTGCTACTACAGTACAGCCACTTATGCCAGATGCGCTCTGTGCTATGAGCGTGGACGGAAGATTCAGCTGGTCATCAACCGCAATCACGGCGAGGAGCTGGTGGCGGAAGTGGACAAGGTGAAGGAAGGTCCTGTGTATCTGAAAGTAGTGGTGGAGAAGCTGATCAGAACTTCTATTACAGCTATGACGGAGGGAACTGGGAGCAGGTCGGAGTTCTGGAGAACTGCATTTACCTCTGTGACGAGGGTGTTCCCGATGATCCCAAGCGCCATACCGGTACGCTGGTAGGCATCTATGCCAACAACGGAGGCTGTGGAAGCCGCAAAGCAGCGGATTTTGACTACTTCAAATATGAGGATTAGACAAAAAAGAAGGTGTGATTTTGGCTAAAAGTGCGAAAAAGTCGCAACTGATGGAAATTTGTTTGCCAAATAGTCGAAATAATGGTAAAATAATCATGATTCGGAATGTAAGAGCTTACATTTCGGATCGACAGGAACAAATGCAACGCATAGTTTCATACATCTCTTTTCAAAGGATCCCGGGTGAGCAGCCCGGGATCTTTTGTGTAGCCGAAGCTGTTGGGAATATTTTCCTGATTTGACGGTGAAACTTTTTGTGGGAATACAGCGTCAAAATAATAGACAGCTTAAGAAGAATATGTGTTAAATGAATATCAGAGAAAATGATTGCATGCAGTTTTCATAAAAGTGAGGAAAAGACATATGTCAGACAGAAAAAAAGAACAGGCGGTGGAGCGTGCCCTGACGGAGGGGTATGAGAAGTATTACCGTCTTGCTTATAGTTATGTACATAATGAAGCGGACGCGCTGGATATTGTACAGGAAGCAGCCTATAAAGCCATTTTAAAAAGTGACAGCCTGAAGGAGCCGCAATACGTGGAGACCTGGGTATACCGGATCGTGGTCAACGAGGCATGCAGCTTCCTGCGCAACCGGAAGGAGAGCGCGGATGTGGAGGAGATCCAGGCGGCAAGTGAAGATATCTATGAAAATATTGATTTAAAACGTGCTATAGAAAATCTTGACCCGAAGGATCGTGCCATTGTGGTTCTGAGATTTTTTGAGGACAGGCAGCTGGAGGAGATCGCGAAGATACTGGATGAGAACCTGAACACGGTAAAGAGCAGACTGTACCGGGTGATGAAAAGCTGCGGCTGAACCTCGAGGGCAGCACAGGCTGAGCAATCCGTAGGCAGCAAAGTCGGGAGATTTTGACCCCGACATCATATATATGCAGGACATAAGACAGATACAGGCAAAGAGATATAGGAAGATATAAGAAGAGATAACATGAACGGTCCGAATAGACCGGACAGATGGAGAATAGATATGAATGAACAGGAACAATTAAAACAATTAAAAGAGGAGTATGAGAATATGACAATACCCGAAGCGGGACGGGAACGGCTGCAGGCAGGTATCGACAGAGCCGGATGGAGAAAAAAAGAGCGGAGCGTGTCCGAAGACGTTCCGCATGGACTGCGGCAGCGGCAGCTGTGATCGTGTTGATCGCACTGCCAAATACCAATATGCAGATCGCCCATGCCATGGAAAATATTCCGGTGCTGGGAGGCTTTTTTAGACTGGTGACGGTGCGGCAGTACAATTACAGCGATGAGAACCATGATGCCGAAGTAGAACTTGCACAGATCTCTTATGGAGAAGATGCGGGAGAAGGTGTTCCCGCAAGGAGAGGTGGCAGTCGGTGCTGCCACTTTGGAGGGCACAGCTGCAGAAAGTGTGGAAGGAGTCGGTGTCGGACAGGAGGCTGCGGAGGCGAAGCTGTCGGAAGACGGTGTGGAAGCGGTCAATCAGGATATGGAGGCTACGGTAGAGGAACTGATCCGTCAGTTCGAGGATACCTTATCCGAGGAAGGGTATCATGGACTGCATGTAACACAGGAGGTTGTTACAGATAATGCACTGTATTATACAGTGAAGCTGAGTGCCCTGGAGACGGAGGCCAGCGGCTATGAACATAATCAATTTTATACGATTGCTAAACAGACGGGAAATGTGGTGACACTGGAAGATCTGTTTGCAGAAGGGAGCGACTATATTTCCGCGATCAGCGAGAACATTAAGACCCAGATGAAGGAACAGATGGCGGCGGACGAAGGCGTGATCTATTTCCTGGATAATGACGATATGCCGGAATCAATTTCAGGGATCGACGGAGCAGACGAACTTCTATTTTAATGAAAAAAACGAACTAGTCATTGCCTTTGATGAATACGAAGTGGCGCCCGGTTCTATGGGAGCACCGGAATTTGTAATCCCTCAGGAAGTGACGGCAGCACTTTTAAAATAAATATCTAATGGGGAAACTCCCGCATATCATGAAACAAAAGGATATGCGGGGAGTTTTTTATGCCATTGATCGTATTGGATGCGGGGCACGGTGGTGCAAACCCCGGGGCCACGTATAAGGGAAGAAAAGAAAGTGAGGATGCGCTGGCGCTGACACTGGCGGTGGGAAGCATCTTAGAAGAAAACGGAGTGGATGTGTATTACACCAGGACCACAGATATCTACGAGTCTCCTTATCAGAAGGCGCAGGAGGGAAATGAGGTGGGAGGAGATTATTTTGTCTCGATCCATCGCAATTCCAGTCCTTATCCGAACCAGTACAGCGGAGTGGAGAGTCTGGTCTACAACCGCTATGGGGCGGCAGCCAGGATGGCGTACAACATCAATGCCGGACTGGAGCAGGTGGGATTCGTGAATCTGGGGGTGAACGAAAGACCGAATCTGGTGGTGCTGAACAGCACAAATATGCCGGCGGTACTGGTAGAAGTGGGATTTATCAATACGGACGCGGACAATGAACTCTTTGACAGCCGGTTTGATGAGATTGCCCGGGCAATTGCTGACGGCATTCTGGAGAGCATCTGATTTACGTTCAGCCCACGCTGCATTCATAAAAGCGTCTGCTACGCATCCGTCGCCATTTTCACGGCTCACCTTTTTACCTAAATCTTACAAATAAATTACCGGACTGTGATATTATGTGAATTTCCTTCATGTTAGTATGATTGCGTAATCAAGAGAAAGAAAAACAAACACATGGAGGACATTATTATGAGAGTAAGACACAGCAAATTATTAGCTCTGATCGGAGCAGGAATATTAGCAGTAACTACATTGGTTGCATGCGGTAACAGTGATGCAACCACAGCGCAGCTTTCCGTAGCAGAGAGCAGCGCAGCAGAAAGCACTGTAGCAGCAAGCAGTGAAGTAGCTTCTACTGAAACCACCGCAGGTCTGTCCGGCAGCATTTCCATGGTAGGAAGTACTTCTATGGAGAAGTTAGCCAATGCATTGAGCGAAGCTTCATGGAAGAATATCCTGATGTA
>ENA-OQCS01001264-OQCS01001264.1-human-gut-metagenome-genome-assembly--contig:-NODE-1264-length-13284-cov-2.897241_pt1 | contig 13284 bp, 22 predicted proteins | sample MGYA00242757_ERZ504575 | MGnify/ENA primary metagenome ERZ504575 (study PRJEB26092, sample SAMD00036297) | human gut metagenome | host: Homo sapiens | study: EMG produced TPA metagenomics assembly of...
GCCGGTTGCAACGAGGTTTGCAAGGGTCGTGCTCCACCCGTCTGCCGCCAAGCGCCCAGCAGCAGCACCTCGTCAAAGCCCTTTTCCGAGACCAGCTTTGCGGCATACTCGGTGTCGGTATCGTCCTTCACATGGGGCAGCACGATGATATCGTCGTCCTGCTGTTCCGGGCAGGGGGCGGTGTCAAAGTCGCCCACGATGATGTTGGGTCTACGCCCCAGAGGTGCGCAGTTGCGGTAGCCTGCATCACAGGCAATGATAAAGTCGTCCGGCCGCAGGGCCTCTGCCAGCTCCGGAGAAACCGGGCAGGCCGAAATGATCACACAGCGTGACATGAATCTCTTCCTTATCCTTTATACTTTCGGGCGCTGCCAATCCTTCACGTCCTTGACTTCCTCGTACATGGCGCAGTAGCTGTCGTACCGGGTCTGGGAGAGCCTGCCCTCGGCCAGTGCGGCGCGCACGGCACAGCCTTTTTCGCTGCGGTGGGAGCAGCCGGTGAACTGGCACTGGCCCAGATAAGGCCCGAACTCCGGGAACGCATGCTCCAGATTTTCCTTGGGGATGAACCCGGCGCGGTTCGCTTCCAGACTGGCAAAGCCCGGCGTATCCGCAATGCGCCCGCCAAAGGCTTCAAAGATCGTCACCTCACGGGTGGTGTGGCGGCCGCGGCCCAGCTTCTGGCTGATGGCACTGGTCTCGCGCTCTGCTTCCGGCAGCAGATGGTTCAAAAGGGTGGATTTTCCCACGCCGGAGTTGCCGCAGAACGCACACAGCCTGCCGCTGATCCACTGCTTCACCTCGTCCAGCCCGCCGCCGGTCTCGTAATCGATGCGGATGAACGGCAGGGTCGATTTTTCGTAGGCCTTACGCAGGAATTCCGCCTCGGCCAAGTCGCCCTTGGTGCACACGATCACCGGCTGCACGCCCTTGTCCACCGCAATGGCGGCAAGCTTATCCAGCACCAGCGTGCTGGGCGTGGGCTGGGTGGTGCTGGCCACAAGGAACAGCACATCCAGATTTGCCATCGGAGGCCGCACGAACACATTTTTGCGCGGTGCGATCTCGGCAATGACGGCTGCACCGTTCTCGGTCTCCAGCGTCACCTCATCGCCCGCCACCGGCGTGATCTTCTGCTTGCGGAAAATGCCGCGGGGCTTGCACTCCACAATGCCCTCCGGCGTTTTTACATAGTAAAAGCCGCCGATGCCCTTTGTGATATATCCCTTCATGCATGCCTCCATCAGCTCAGCAGCGAGGACCACCAGTCAGTCAGCGGTTTCTGCGAAGGGTCGCCGCTGCCCGCTGTGCCCTGTTCGGTGCCGGTCTCGGTGCTGGAAGAAGAGGAGCTGCTGCCAAACAGGCCGCTCCACCAGTCGCCGCCGGTGGTGCTGTCGCTGGGTGCTTCCGGTTCCGGTGCAGGCTCCGGCCCTGCGCTTACCACAATGTTCACGCGGCCGTTCAGCTTTGTGGTAGAGCCTGCCGCCGGGTTCTGACTGATGACAGTGCCCACCGGCTGGTCGCTGTACTGCTCGGTCTGGCTGCCAAGGCCCAGATGGTTCTGCACCAGCAGGGTGCGGGCATCAGCGGTGCTCATGCCGGTCAGCGAGGGCACCTTGGTGGTGGTTGCCACCTGCGGGCGGCTGATATACATCACCACAGTGCTGCCTGCAGCCACCTGACTGCCCGCCGCCGGGTCGGTGCGGATCACCGCGCCGGATGCCACAGAGGTATCCACAGCCTGCGTTACCAGCACCGAGACACCCAGCTCCTTGAGCTGCTGCTCTGCATCGGCCTGCACATAGTTGGTCAGGTCCGGCACGGTAACGTACTGGGTGCCAAGGCTCACAGTCAGGGTCACATTCTGGCCCTCGCGCACCGTGCGGCCGGACACCGGCGACTGCTTATAGATATAGCCCGCCGCATAGTTACTGTTGTACTCCTGCTCCCAGGTAACGCTGATCTGGCCGGAGACCACCTGCTCGGTGGCAGCAGCCTCGTCCTGCGTCATGCGATATAATCGCCCAGCGTGATATCGGCCTTGTTGTTCATCAGGTTGGAGGAATCGTTCAGGATCATCCAGCACAGCGCAAGGCACGCCAGTGCAAATGCAATGGTAATGCCGAACAGTGCCGGCAGGAAGATGGTGCGCTTTTTCTTGCGCGGTGCGGCCTTTTTGCCGCGGGGCGCAGGCTTTTCGGCCTGATGGTTTGCACGGTTCTGGTTCATGGTACGTTTCACCACCTTTTCGGGAGCATCTTCTGTAATATACTTGTACTCGAACATCACGGAGGGGTTGTGCACGTAGGTGTCCAGCGCATCCAGCATTTCGCGGGCGGATGCGTAGCGGTTCTGCGGCAGCTTTGCCATGGCCTTTTCGGTGATCTCCACCAGTGCATTCGGCACCTCCGGCGCGATCTCGTGCAAAGACTTCGGCTGATCGGAGATCTGCTTGATGGCAACTTCCACCATGTCGTCTGCATCAAAGGGCAGATGACCGCTGAGCATCTCGTACATCATCACGCCCACTGAGTAGATATCGCTGGTGCAGTCGGTCTCATCGCCCTTGGCCTGCTCCGGGCTGATATAGTGCACGCTGCCCATGGCCTTGCCGCTCAGCAGCTGGTTCTCGGCACGGGAGATGCGCGCAATGCCAAAATCCATCATGCGCAGCTGGCCGTTGTCCAAAAGCATGATGTTCTGGGGCTTGATGTCCCGGTGCACCACACCGTTGGCGTGGGCATGTTCCAGCGCCTTTAAGATCTGGGAGATGAAATGCACGGTCTCCCGGTTGGTCAGCCTGCCGCCGCGCTGGTTAAGGTACTCGCGCAATGTCATGCCGTCCACATATTCCATCACGATATACTGCAGATCATCATTCACCGATACATCGTACACTTTTACGATGTTGGGGTGGTTCAGCAGCGAGATGGCCTTGGATTCATTTTTAAAGCGGCGCACAAGGTCCGGGTCGTGCATATACTCCTGCCGCAGCACCTTTACCGCCACCACGGTACCGGCAGGCACCGGGCCGTTGTGCCCCAGCATGACCGCCTTGTAGACGTTTGCCATGCCGCCGGAACCGATCAGCTCCCGCACCTCATACAGGCCGTCCAGCTTTTTGCCGATCAGGTTGTCCATCAGCGCACCTCCTCCACACACAGCAGCAGCGCGGTGATGTTATCCGGGCCGCCGTTCTCGTTGGCCGTGCGGATCAGAAGATCCGGCAGGTCGTAGAACCCGCCGGTGCGCAGCAGCTGTTCCAGCTGTTCTCTGGGCACGGCATTGGTCAGGCCGTCCGAGCACAGCAGCAGGATATCCCCTTTCTGCAGCGGTGCGGTGGTGAACTCCGAGTCCAGCCGGTAGTCCACGCCCAGCGCCTTGGTGATGATGTTCTTCTGAGGGTGGTGCTCGGCTTCCTCCACGGTAATGGTGCCGCAGTCCACCAGCTCCTGCACATAGGAGTGGTCGTGGGTGAGCTGGGCAAGCCTGCCGTCCCGGTACAGGTACGCCCGCGAGTCGCCTGCATGACACAGGAACACCTTGCCGCCGCGCACCAGTGCGCACACAGCCGTGGTGCCCATGCCCGCCAGTTCTTCCTCCGCAGGGCCTTCTGGAACACAAAGCGGTTGGCGCTGAGCAGTGTTTTTTTCAGGAAGGTCTCTTCCTCGCCGGGCAGGCACTTGGAAGCATACTGCTCCTGAAAGCAGCGCTCGATCACATCGCACGCGCTCTGGCTGGCTTCCCTGCCGCCGCGTGCACCGCCCATGCCGTCGCATACCAGCAGCCATGCGGCATCGCCGGGCAGTTCTCCTGCGCGATAATCGTCCTGATTATCCTGCCGGACCCTGCCGACATCCGTTTTTCCTGCAAGTTTCATAGGCTTCTCCCTTTAATATTTACGCTTTCCCGTTCATTTCGTCACGGCGCAGCTGGCCGCATGCGGCGCTGATCTCGCTGCCAAGGCGGCGGCGCACCGTAGCGTTCACGCCAAGGCTCTCCAGCTTCTGCTGGAAGCGGTGCACGTTGGCTGCATCGGTGGCCGAGTACGGGCTGCCGTCCACCGGGTTGATGGGGATCAGGTTCACATGGGCACCCATGCCCCGGATCAGGTTTGCCAGCTGTCTGGCGCAGGCATCGGAATCATTGACACCGCGCACCATGGAATATTCAAAGCTCACACGGCGGCCGGTGGTGTCCTGATAGCGGCGCACGGCCTGCATCAGCACTTCCACGGGATAGGCATCGTTCACCGGCATCATGCCGCTGCGAATTTCATTGTTGGGTGCGTGCAGCGACACCGAGAGGGTCAGCTGCAGCTTTTTCTCGGCCAGCTGGTCGATCTTGGGCACCAGACCGCAGGTAGAAAGGCTGATGTTGCGCATCCCGATGTTCACGCCCTCGGGCGAGGTGATGTTCTCCAGAAACTTCATCACTTCGTCAAAGTTATCCAGCGGTTCGCCAATGCCCATGAGCACGATGTGGAAATGCGCTCCCCGATATCCTTCTGGGCGGTATAGATCTCAGAGCAGATCTCGCCTGCTTCCAGATCGCGCACGCGGCCCGCCTGGGTGGACGCGCAGAAGCGGCAGCCCATGCGGCAGCCCACCTGCGTGGACACACACACCGTGTTGCCGTAGTGGTAGCGCATCACGACGGTCTCGATGCAGTTGCCGTCCGCCATGCGCAGCAGATATTTTACCGTGCCGTCCTTTGCTTCCTGCCTGCGCTCGATCTTGGGCGCGGCAATGTAGAAGCTTTCTTCCAGCTTTGCCAGCAGGGTCTTGGGCTGGTCGGTCATGGCAGAAAACTCGGTGACCAGCTTCTGGTGCACCCAGTGGAAGATCTGCTTTGCCCGGAAGCCCGGCTGACCCATCGCTTTCAGTTCAGCGGTCAGCTCTGCCAGCGTAAAGGAAGAGATACAGCGTTTTTGTTCCATTGTGTTCTCCTATTGTTTTTTACGAACAAGCCACCTGTTTCATTGCAGCTTTTCCCCGTTTTCTGCATGGCACACAGGAAAAAGCCGTCCATGCCGGTACGGGTGGGCACCGAAAGCGCGCCGTGCTCCCCTGCCGTCATCCCGGCGGGCAGCGCTGCGGCAGGCTCCACCACCGTAAATTCCGGGTGGCGGGCCAGAAATGCCGCGATCTGCTGCTGGTTTTCTGCCGGGTCGATGGTGCAGGTGGAGTACACCAGCCTGCCGCCCGCTTTCAGCAGCTGTGCCGCCGTATCGAGGATGGCCGACTGCGTGGCCAATAATTCAGCTTCGCGGGCCGGTTCCAGCTTTTTGTAGCGCAGATCCGGCTTTTTTGCCAGAATGCCAAGCCGCTGCAGGGCACATCCGCTAAAATGCGGTCGGCCTGCGGCAGGGCCGGGTTCACCTTTGTGGCATCGTTGCACAGGGCTTCCACATTGGCAAGTCCCATGCGCTGCACTGCCGTGCGGATCAGGCCCACGCGGTTCTCGGCGGCATCGCAGCTGTAAAGCCTGCCGGTGCTGTGCATCTGCTCGGCCAGCAGGATGGTCTTGCCGCCGGGCGCGGCGCACAGGTCGATGACTGTTTCTCCGGGCTGTGCGTCCACGCAGAGCGCCGCCAGCTGGCTGGCTGCCCTTCCACATGGAAGTACCCCTGCCGGAACAGCTCATTTTCCGCCGGCTGCCTCGAAGCGGGCCAGCACACTGCCGGCACAATGCCCCGCTTTGCTTCCTTTGCGCCGGAAGCCAGCAGCTTTGCACAAAGCTCATCGGCACTGCCTTTCAGCGGGTTCGCCCGCAGGCTGGTCATGCCGCCGTCGGCCTTGTAGGTAAGGATATCCAGTGCTTCGTCCGGGTAGTTTTTGTGCAGAAATTCCGCCACATCCTGCCCGGCAGAGCCAAGCACCATGAGCCGTTCCACTTCGTTTTTGAAGCTTGCGGTGCTCAGGTCGTAGCTGCACGCCTTGCGCAGCACGGCGTTGACCAGACCGGATGCGCTGGATTTTTTGAAGGCACGGGTCAGCTTGACGGCCTCGTTCACCGCAGCGGACACCGGCACCTGCATATAGCGGGCCTGCGCCAGCGCCGCGCGCAATATTTCGCGCACCGGTGCATCCAGCTTGGCAAGGCCCTTGGGCAGGAACTGGCACAGGATGTAGTCCAGCGTGCCCCGGTGTTCCAGCACCGTGTAAAAGATGGCGCTGGCAAAAGCTTTATCGCGGCCTTCCAGCTGCTGGCGCTTGAGTTCGGCATCCAGAACAAGGTTGGAAAAACCATCCTGCTCCTGCCGCACCAGCGCCGCCACTGCCGCCGCGCGGGGATTCGCCGCCATCAGAGGATATCCCCCGTTTTCAGGCGCTGACCGGCCGCAAAGGCGGTGCCGTCCATGGGCTTTTTGCCTTCCGGCACCACATTCAGCAGCTGGACGGCCCCTCACCGCAAGCCACCGTGAGCGGCTTTGTGGCCAGCACGGTGCCGGGCGCTTCGCCGTGAGCTTCCACGGCACGGCACTCCATCACCTTGAGCTTTTTGCCGCCGGAGGTGACGAACCATGCACCGGGCCACGGGTTCATGCCGCGCACCCAGTTGTGGATGTGGGCAGCCGATTCGGTCAGGCGGAACTCTGCCATCTCCTTGTTCAGCATAGGTGCAAGGCAGGCGTTCTCATGATCCTGCGGCTGGGGTTTCAGCGTTCCGGCGGCGATGGCGGGCACCACCTCACACAGTACCCGTGCACCCACGGCAGTCACGCGGTCAAACAGCTGGCCGCTGGTCTCCTCCGGGTCAATGGCGATCTTCTCGCAGCAGAGCACATCGCCGGTGTCAAGGCCCTCGTCCATCTGCATGATGAAACGCCGGTCTCGGCATCGCCGTTCAGCACAGCCCACTGCACCGGGGCGCTGCCGCGGTACTTGGGCAGCAGGGAGACATGCAGGTTGATGCAGCCGTACTTCGGCGCTTCCAGCACAGACTTCGGCAGGATGCAGCCGTAAGCCACCACCACGATCAGTTCCGGGGCCAGTGCGCGGATGTTCTCGTCCTCGCTGCCGTCCCGCAGGGTGCGGGGCTGGAACACCGGCGTGCCGTGGGCAAGGGCCACTTCCTTGACCGGGGGTGCGGTCAGCACCTGCTTGCGGCCAACCGGCTTGTCCCGCCGGGTGTACACCGCGCAGATGTCATGCCCGGCGGCATACAGTGCTTTGAGGCACTCTGCGGCAATATCCGGCGTGCCCATGAACAAAATGCGCATTACTTGTTTCCTTTCGCTTCGCGGGCAGCTTTTTTGCCCTCTTCGGTATCCTCATAGAAATACTCGCTGGACTGCATGATGGTAATGCCGTCCAGATGGTCGTTCTCGTGCTGGATGCAGCGGCCCAGCAGATCCCCAGCTTCCAGCTCGAACCACTCACCGTGGCGGTCCTGTGCGCGCACCTTGACCGCGGCGGGGCGGGTCACAGCACCGTTGTGGCCCGGGAAGGACAGACAGCCCTCGTAGCGGTCTCCTCTTCCTCGGATACAGCCAGAATTTCCGGGTTCACAAAGTCGATAAACTTGTACTCGTAATCCTCCGGGATCTCCTCCGGGGCATCGGTGGTGTCCCACACCACGAACAGACGGCGCAGCATGCCCACCTGCGGGCCGGCCAGACCCACGCCGTCGGCGGCGATCATGGTCTCGTGCATGTCGTCCAGCAGGGTAGCCAGACGGTCATCAAAGGTGGTGACGGGGCGGCAGACCTTGTTCAGGATGGGATCGCCCTCTTTTACAATGTTACGGATTGCCATTTATGGTACCTCCAAATCAGATGTCACCGTCCGAGTGCAGGTCCACCGCAACGGTGGCCTTGGACGGAAGTTTTTCCTGTTCGTATCTTTCCAGTGTGCTGCGCACAAGGTCGCGGAAGCGGCGGTCGTTGCGGCACTTGATGGTAAGTTTGTAGCGGTAGGTGTCGTTGATCTTTTCAATACTGCCGGGCGTGGGGCCAAGCACCCGCAGCGGCAGGTCCGGCTGTTTTGCCGCCTGCTGGCCCAGCAGGGCCGCAAAGCGCGCCGCCGCCCGTGCCACCTCGATCTCCTTTGCGCCTGCAAAGCCAATGACGCACAGCCCGCAGAAGGGCGGGTACAGGCCCAGCTTGCGGTAGGCGATTTCCTGCTCAAAAAAGGCATCGTAGTCCTGCGCGGCGGCAAGGTTCAGCACCGGGTTATCGGGGTCGGTGGTCTGGATGATGGCAAAGCCCGGGTCTCTGGCCCGGCCGCTGCGGCCACCACCTGTGTGATGAGGCTGAACACATTCTCATACGCGCGGAAGCCCTGCGCAAACAGCAGCGAGTCAATGCCCAGCACGCCCACAAGGGTCACATCCTCAAAATCCAGTCCCTTGGCCACCATCTGGGTGCCCACCATGATGTCATATTCGTGGTTCGCAAACCTTGCCAGCAGCTTTTCGTGGGCATCCTTTGCGGCAGTGGAATCCTGATCCATGCGCAGCACCCGCGCATCCGGGAACAGCTTTGCCAGCTCTTCCTCGGCTTTCTGGGTGCCGAAGCCCCGGTACTGCAGCTTGCCGCCGCAGGCGGGGCAGACGGTGGGCGGTTCCATCTGGCTGCCGCAGTAGTGGCACAATACCTTGTGCGCCGCTTTGTGGTACACCATCGGCACGCTGCACTTTGTGCACTTGAGCACCTCGCGGCAGTCCTCGCACTGGGCCATGGTCTGGTAGCCCCGGCGGTTCAGCAGCAAAATGGTCTGCTTGCCTGCATCCAGATTGCGGCGGATGGCATCTTCCAGCGCAAGACTGATCTCCCGCGGGTTGCCTGCCGCCAGCTCTGCGCGCATGTCCACGATCTGCACCGTGGGCAGCGGGTTGCCGCCGTAGCGCTGGGTCAGCCGCACCAGCTGGGTGCGGCATGCTGGGCCGCGTAAAAGCTCTCGGTGCTGGGGGTGGCGCTTGCCAGCAGAAGCAATGCACCGTTTTCCGCCGCGCGCTGCCGGGCCACCTCGTGGGCAGAATAGCGGGGCGCGGATTCCGAGCGGTAGGTGTGCTCCTGCTCCTCATCGATGATGATGAGCCCGATGTTTTCCAGCGGCGAAAAGATGGCACTGCGGTACCCACCACGATGTCTGCGCCGCCGTCCTGGATCATCTGCCACTGCAAAAGGCGTTCGGTGTGGTTGAGGGCAGAGTGCTGCACCGCCACCCGGCGGCCAAACTGACTCTTGAGCCGCAGGATCATCTGCGGGGTCAGGCTGATCTCCGGCACCAGCACCAGCGCACGCCTGCCCTGCTCCAGACAGCGGGCAATGAGCTTTAAAAACACCAGCGTTTTGCCGCTGCCGGTCACGCCGTAGAGCAGCGCCGAGTGGGGTGCATCGTCTTCCAGCTTTGGCAGCAGCGCATCATAAGCCGCCTGCTGCTCCTGCGTGAGGGTGATCGGCTCGTTTTTCAGCGGAATGGACGAATACAGGTCGATGGATTTATTCACCTTGCTGCATTCCAGCACGCCTTTGGCGCACAGGTTATCCAGCACGGCACGGCTGATGCCCTTGTCTTCCAGCTCGTTCAGGGTGCGCGGCCCACCGCCCAGCAGCGCCACTGCCGCCAATTGCTTGGCTGTCGGCTTCGGCTTTGGCGGCAGCCCGCCCACAAGGCGGTAGGAGTTCTCGGTGTGGCGGGTGAGCTGCTTTTGCAGCACCGGCGTTACACCGTCCGCCGCCACGGCAGGCTTGTACTGTGCACCATAGGGAATGACCGCCTTGACCGCTTCGTAATAGGTGCAGAAGGTGCGCTCCTTCAAAAAGTGCACCAGCCGCAGCAGTTCCGGGGTCAGGCAGGCGGATGCCGGGGCCACGTCGAAAAGATATTTCAGCTTCGCGCTTTCCGGTTCGGCATCGCAGGCCAGCACCACGCCCATGCGGGCGCGGCTGCCGCGGCCAAAGGCACCAGCACCATGCTGCCAAGTTTTACCGCATTCTGCTGATCCGGCATGACGGCATAGGTATAAAGCTTATCAAAGTGGAAGGTCGCATTGCTGACGGCAACGCCTACCGTTTTGGGCATTCGTCCAGCTCCTTCAAAATGTTATTCTGCGGCACCAATGCGCTGGCAGATGGCCTGATACAGTGCATCGGCGCAGGTATCGACTTGGTCGTTGACCAGCTTCAGGGTGAATTTATCCTGCTGGGCCAGCTCCTGCCGGGCGGTGGCAAGACGTTCCTGAATGCTGTCCTCGGTCTCGGTGCCGCGGCCCCGCAGACGGCGCTCCAGCTCCTCCACCGACGGCGCAGCAGGAACACGGTGGTCGCGCCCGGGAACATGCGGCGGATGTTCGCTGCGCCGTGCACATCGATGACCAGAACGACCACCTTCCGGGCTGCAAGGCGCTTGTCCACTTCCTCGCGCAGGGTACCGTAGTAGTTGCCGTTGTAGAAGTTGTGCTCCACCACCTGATCGTTCTCGATCAGCTGCTGGAACTGCTCCCGGGTGCGGTAATAATAATCCACGCCCTCCTGCTCACCGGGACGCGGTGCGCGGGTGGTGGCGGAAACAGTCTTTTCGATCTCCGGGTGTGCTTCGCGCAGTGCCTTCACCACGCTGTCCTTGCCGGTACCGCGCGCCGGAGACCACAAACAAATATTTATCGTTCGCCATGGGTCTGTTCCTCCTCTGCTGGTGTTTTGCCCTCCTGCCCTGCCGCACGGTTGGCCACCGTTTCCGCTGAAGCGCCGAGAGCACCACATGATCGGAGTCCATGATAAGCACTGCACGGGTGCTGCGGCCATAGGATGCATCGATCAGCATTCCGCGCTCCCGCGCTTCCTTTACAAGGCGTTTGACCGGGGCGGAATCCGGGCTGACCACTGCCACCACACGGCCTGCACTGACCATATTGCCAAACCCGATGTTGATGAGCTTCATAAACCCCTCCGAATTTTCTGTATCACTCCAGATTCTGGATCTGTTCGCGGATCTTTTCGATCTCCGCCTTCATATCCACCACGATGCGGGTGATATCCAGATCCTGACACTTGGAGCCGATGGTATTGGTCTCGCGGTTCAGCTCCTGCGTCAAAAAGTCCAACTTGCGGCCCACCGGCTCGTCCAGCTTGAGGATATCGCGGTACTGCGCAATGTGGCTGCGCAGGCGCACCGTCTCTTCATCCACAGCGGTCTTATCGCCAAAAATAGCGGCCTCGGTCAGCACGCGGGCATCGTCGATATCGCGGTCCTCCAGAATGACCTTGAGCTTCTCGTACAGGCGGTTGGTGTAGGCTTCCACGCGGCCTGCGCTCAAAGTCTCCACCCTGCCCACGCACTCCTCGAGGAAGTTCAGACGGTTTTCCACGTCTGCCTTCATCTTGGCACCCTCGGCGGCGCGCATCTCCACAAAGCGGTCCAGCGCCTGTGCGGTAACGGCAGAAACATCTTCCACAGCTGTTCCTCGTCCACATCCGCGTGGCGGGTGGTGAGCACATCCGGGAAGCGGGTCAGCACGCCCGCAGAGATATCGTTCTTGACACCCAGCTGTTCCGAAATATCCCGCATGGCCTGCTGGTAGCTGCGTGCCAGCTCCATGTTGACGGCCACCACCGTATCGGCAGCGTCCACATTCTGCACGGTCATGCTCAGCTCCACCTTGCCGCGGGAAATGCGCTCGTTGAGCTGCTTTTTCAGGCGGCTGTCCAGATAGCTGCAGGTGCGCGGGATGCGCGAAGAATACTCAAAGTAGCGGGAATTCACGCTGCGCAGCTCCACCGTGATCTCACGGCCATTGCGCACAGCAGTCCCCCGGCCAAAGCCGGTCATGCTTAAGATCATAACGCTCTCCTGTTCTTACATTTTCAGTGTTTCAGCTTACAAGTTTCGGTATACGTATCCGCCTTTGGGTACACAAACCCATGTTACGATACATATAGTCTCATTTTACTATTCTTCGGCCCAAAATTCAAGGTGCACTGTTGCGTGCCGCCGCCAAAACCGGCCGCAATACACGGTGCAAAGCAAAAAAGCTCTGATACAAAATCTTCCGATCCTGTATCAGAGCCTGTTTCAGTTGGTTTTATATACGCAGGTCACGCTGTTCTGCAGCAGATTTGCGTTCAGCAGTGCGCGCTCCACCCAGTGGATATTGTCCGCAATGGTATCGCGGGAGACACCGTATTCTGCCGCAATGTTCTCCATGCTGCGGTACTCGCGGCGGTAGAGCAAAGTCAGCACCAACTTATCCTGCATTGTGATCTTGGTAAAATGCGGCCTGCGCCGGTGCTCCTTGCAATAAGCCGCATTCAGTGCTTCCAGCATCTGGGCAAATTCCTTCCGGGTGATGCCGAAGGTAAATTCATAATCCTGCTCTGTAAATTCCGCAAGGCGCTGTGCCGTGATGCTTCTCATGCAGATCACCTCTTCTTTTTCCGGGGATGCCCGGGTGTCGGCTGCATCCATTTTGATTCATTATAAAATGGATGGATTTTCATGTCAATGAGCCGCCGCCCATTTTTGGGGCCAGATCCGGTGCAAAACACAAAAAGGAGCCTCCCGCCGCAAAAGCGAGAAGCTCCTGAATCCGTTATGAAAGATCAGACGGGATGAGACTGATTGGTGTAGTCCACATGGTCGCCGTCCACGCCCTGCTTCTTGGCATTGCGCTTTTCAAAGAACTTGGGTGCCACCTGCGGGAACATTGCGTAGGTCAGCACATCCTCTTCCTGCGTTGCCCACTTGGCAGCTTCTGCCTTCAGCTTGTCCATCTCAGGAGCCAGAGTATCAGCAAAGCGGCAGGTAATGGGCTGCTCGTCGCCCAGGATCTTCTTGGTGAACTCGGGCTTGATGGGAGCGGGAGTCTTGCCGTAATCACCGTGGACCAGACCCTTGAACTCCTTGGTGACCATCTTGTAGCGCTCGCCCAGGATCACGTTGAACACAGCCTGCGTACCAACGATCTGGCTGGTGGGGGTGACCAGCGGCGGATAGCCTGCATCCTCGCGGACGCGGGGAATCTCTGCCAGCACTTCGTCCAGCTTATCTTCCTTGCCGGCATCCTTCAGCTGTTTGAGCATGTTGGAGAACATGCCGCCCGGCACCTGATACAGCAGGGTGTTTGCATCCACGCCGAGGCTCTTCGGGCTGATCTGCCGTTGGCAATGTACTTCTCGCGCAGCTTGCAAAGTTATGCGCGCACAACGTTCAGCTGCTTCAGATCCAGACCGGTGTCGTAATCGGTGCCTGCAGGCAGCGACCAGGACTCTCCGTGGGCATGTGGCTGGTGCCAGGCTCAGGGGGCTCATGCGGTATCGATGATGTCGCACCTGCCTCG
>ENA-OQCS01001265-OQCS01001265.1-human-gut-metagenome-genome-assembly--contig:-NODE-1265-length-13284-cov-1.873299_pt1 | contig 13284 bp, 23 predicted proteins | sample MGYA00242757_ERZ504575 | MGnify/ENA primary metagenome ERZ504575 (study PRJEB26092, sample SAMD00036297) | human gut metagenome | host: Homo sapiens | study: EMG produced TPA metagenomics assembly of...
AATGGGTATGGATGAGCTTTCAGAAGAAGACAAGCGCACAGTAAACCGTGCACGTGAGGTACAGAGATATCTGTCTCAGAGCTTCTCTGTAGCAGAACAGTTCACAGGTATGCCTGGTAAATATGTTCCTCTCAAAGAAACCTTAAGAGGATTCAAGATGATCCTTGATGGCGAATGTGATGATATTCCGGAGAGTTATTTCCTGTTTGCCGGTACCATTGATGAAGTATTCGAAAAAGCTAAGAAGCAGTAAAGGAGGTGTCTTATGAGTACCTTCTCTTTACGGATCGGAACACCGGATGGACTGCTTTTTGAGGGTGATGTAGAGCGCGTAGTTTGCAGAAGTGTGGGTGGAGATATCGCGATTCTTGCAAGACACTGTAATTTCTGTACTGCTCTTGGTATGGGCGAAGCAAGCGTAGTTATGGAGGATGGAACCAGACGGACAGCGGCTTGCATTGGCGGGATGCTTTCTGTGATGAATGGAACCTGCCGCCTTCTTGCAACGACCTGGGAGTGGAAAGAGGATATTGATGCAGAGCGTGCACAGAATGCGAAAAAGCGTGCCGAAGAGATGATTGCCAAAGGTGGTCTTACGGATCAGGAATACAAGATGGTATCTGCAAAATTGCAGAGAGCACTGGTACGCCTGAGTGTAAAAGAATAAGTTATTTGTGCAGGGAGAGTCAGTGGCTCTCCCTGAAATTTTGGGTAAAAGCTTAGTTTTTTGAATATTTACGGATTCTCTGTAAAGTGCTATGATGTATCACAATCACAAAATGGATTTGCCGCTACAGCAGGCGGAAGAATAACAGAGAAGAGGGAGTGGGTTTTATGAAAGATACAACGTTGGAGGGAAGGGCAAAAACCAAAAACGGAGTTGCCAGACTGGCATTCTCCGTATTGTGCATTTTGTTAGAGGTTGTGTTTATTGTTGCGTTGTTTACCAGACTGAACAGATATGCAGAAGCACTGAACCTTCCGACAAGAGTGTTGGGACTGATTGTCATTTTGAATATGTATGCATCGCCGGTCACATCGACGATCAAGATGCCCTGGATTCTTCTGATCCTCGCATTTCCGATCATGGGACTTGGACTGTATCTGCTGGTTGGTCTGAATGGAGGTACGGCAAAGATGCGAAAGCGCTATCAGAAATTGATGAACAGCTTTTGCCTTGTCTTCCACAGAACCGTACAATTCAGAAAAAACTTGAACAGATACTTCCAAAGGCAGGAAATATATCTTCGTATATTTACAGGAATGCTTTTTATCCGGTGTATCAGAATACGGATGTGACTTATTACGATGAGGCGGCAAAGGGGCTGGAAGCACAGCTTATTGATTTGGCAAAAGCAGAGCACTTTATTTTTATGGAGTACCATGCAATCGAAGATGCCGAGGCGTGGCAGCGGATTCAGCATGTGCTGGAAGAACGAGTGAAGGCTGGGGTAGAGGTCCGTGTTTTTTATGATGACATGGGCTCGATTGGCTTTATCAATACAGATTTTATCAAAAAGATGGAGGCTGTCGGAATACGTTGCAGGTCTTTAATCCATTTGTGCCAGGCTTAAATTTATTTCTGAACAACAGAGATCATCGAAAAATTACGGTGATTGACGGCAAGATTGGATTCACAGGAGGCTATAATCTTGCAAATGAATATTTTAATCTGACACATCCTTATGGACAATGGAAAGATACTGGCATTCGTCTGGAAGGTGATGCAGTACGTTCACTGACGGTGACATTCCTGGAGATGTGGAATGCTGTCAGTGATAAGGATAAAAATGACACGGATCTTGAGCAGTTTCTCCTGGAATATTCATATGAGCACAGCAGACAGGATTTATACAGCCTTATGCAGATAGTCCACTGGATGATGAACAGGTGGGAGAAGAGGTCTACATCAGTATGGCAGATAAAGCAGAAAAATACTGCTGGTTTATGACACCATATCTGATCATTACGGATGAAATGGCACATGCACTGACACTTGCTGCAAAGCGTGGTGTTGATGTAAGGATCATCACCCCGGGAATTCCGGATAAGAAGTTGGTCTATAATGTCACCAGATCTTTTTTATCATGAACTGGTCAAGGATGGGGTTCGTATTTATGAATGGACACCGGGATTTTGTCATGCCAAGATGAGTGTTGCGGATGACTGTATGGCGACTTGTGGAACAATCAATCTGGACTATCGAAGTCTGTATCATCACTTCGAAAATGGATGCTTTATGGCAGACTGTGATGCTGTTCTGGATATTCGAAATGACCTGCATGAGACGATGAAAGAGTGCCGCGAAGTTACAGAAAAATATCGTACAGGACGCAGTGCATACCTACGACTGGGACAGCTGTTTATGAGATTGTTTGCGGGATTGCTGTAAACAAAATTGTCTTGACAAAAGTGTGAAAATAAGTATATAATACAGAAAATTATACATTTATCAAAAGGAGCGATGTTGCTACAGCATCGCTCCTTTTTGCATTTCCGAAATGCATTTTTTTGAAGCTGTCGGGAGTACTTTAATGTATAGGAAAAGAGGAGGGAACATCGATATGGAACAGTTGAACGAAATTATTGCACAGATTGATGATTTTGTCTGGGGACCGGTTATGCTGGTCCTGTTGGTAGGAACCGGAATATTTCTTACATTTCGAACAAGATTTCTGACGTGGAGAAATCTCGGATATGCACTGAAGAGTACTCTCAGTAAAGAGGCACGCACAAAGAGTCGTGGGGAAGGGGATGTTTCTCCGTTTTCTGCACTTACAACGGCACTCGCAGCTACTATTGGAACAGGTAATATTGTTGGTGTTGCAACTGCTATGGTATCTGGTGGTCCGGGAGCTCTTGTATGGATGTGGATTTCGGCAGCGTTTGGCCTGACTTCCAAATTCAGTGAGTGCATGCTTGCAATTAAATATCGAGAGATAAATGCCAAGGGTGAGATGAGTGGCGGTCCTATGTATACGATGAAAAAAGGTCTGAAAAATAAGACGTTTGGCGCTGTTCTGGCATGGCTTTTTGCTCTGTTTGCAGTAATTGCTTCTTTTGGAATCGGAAACATGACACAGGGAAACTCTATTGCCGGAGCTTTACATTCTACCTTTAGCGTGCCGACATGGGTAACTGGAATTGTGATCACAGTAGTTTCTTTACTGATTATTGTAGGCGGAATTAAATCCATATCAAAAGTCTCTTCGATTGTCGTTCCCGTTATGGCAATTTTTTATGTCATCTGTGGAATGATCGTAATTTTGGGAAATATTTCCAATTTGCCGTCAGGACTTGCGATGATCTTTAAAATGGCATTTTCAGTCAAAGCGGTTGGTGGTGGCCTCTGCGGTTCCATTGTTGCATCTATGATGAGTGCGATGCGATTTGGTGTTGCACGTGGTGTGTTTTCAAATGAAGCAGGTATGGGTTCTGCTGCAATCACAGCGGCAGCGGCAACTACTGATAATCCGGTACGTCAGGGTTACATAAATATGACCGGTACTTTCTGGGATACGATAGTTGTATGCACGATTACTGGCCTTGCCATTGCATCTTCAGGAGTCCTTGGAATGACCAATGAAGCCGGTGAAATGCTTACAGGTTCGGATGTTACGATTGCCGCATTTAAGACAATCCTTGGAACTTCAGGCGGATGGCTTGTAACAATCGGCATCACATTGTTTGCATTTTCCACGATTCTGGGATGGGAATATCATGGAGAAAAAGCTTTTGAATATCTTCTGGGAACACACAAATTTAACATGATTTACCGAGTTGTATTTTCGCTGGTCGCTTATTTGGGATGTACACAGACATTGAGCCTTGTATGGAATTTTTCGGATATTGCGAATGCACTTATGGCGATTCCAAACCTGATCTGTATGTTGCTTTTAAGTGGTGAGATCGCAAAAGATATTCAGGAATTTCAGTCTGAAATACATTCCTGTTAGTATTGACTCACCCGGTGTCTTTAAAGTACAATAAAACAGAATAAAACGAAAACAGAACAGACTCTGACGGCAAGGAATTCATCCGAGCGGGAATAGTTGTTGATGTGAAATTTACAGGACTTCTCTACCTGACGGTGGAGGAGTCTTTTTGTATGTATGGGGAGGTATTTGCAAATGCTGAAAGTGGCAATTTATGGAAAGGGTGGTATCGGGAAATCGACAGTGACTTCCAATCTGGCGGCGGCTTTTGCTTCTATGGGGAAGAAAGTCATTCAGATCGGTTGTGATCCCAAGGCGGATTCTACGATCAATCTGCTTGGTGGAGAACCACTTCGCCCGGTTATGAACTATATGCGGGAAGAGGACGAGGAACCGGAGAAACTGGAAGACATTTCACGTGAAGGATTCGGAGGCGTTCTCTGTATTGAAACAGGCGGTCCGACACCGGGACTTGGGTGTGCCGGAAGAGGAATTATTGCGACATTCCAGCTTCTGGAGGATTTGAGATTATTTGAAACATACCAGCCGGATGTGGTTCTTTATGATGTGCTTGGTGATGTAGTGTGCGGAGGATTTGCTGCACCGATTCGTGAAGGATATGCAGAGAAGTGCTGATCGTGACATCCGGAGAGAAGATGGCTTTATATGCTGCAAATAATATTTCCAGTGCCGTGAGAAACTTCGAAGATCGGAGTTATGCGCGGGTTTTCGGTATTGTTTTGAATCATCGAAACGTCGAAAATGAAACAGAAAAAGTGCAGGCATTTGCAGACAAGAGCGGTATTCCGATTGTTGGTGAGATACCGAGAAGTGATGAGATCATCCGATGGGAAGACCAGGGTAAAACAGTGATCGAAGGAGATGCAAAGTCCTCGATTAGCAGACGCTTTTTTGATCTGGCAGAGATGCTTTTGAAAGCAGAGGAAGAAGAATGAGCAGAGCTTATTATTGTACAGTAGAAGAACTGAATGAACGTGGAAGAGAGAATATCCCGGGTCAGTTTAAATCAAATATGCATCTTATTTACAGTTCTCCGGCGACCCTTGCCTTTAACTCTCCGGGAGCAGAAGGGTTCGGAGTCAAGAGAGCAGGGCTGGCAGTTCCGGGTTCGATCATGCTGATCGTGGCTCCGGGATGCTGTGGGCGAAATACGTCTCTGATCAGTTCCATGCGGGAATATGACAACCGATTTTTTATCTGATGATGGACGAAACTGATATTGTGACAGGACGTCATCTTAAGAAAATCCCAAAAGCAGTGGAAGAAATCTGCGAAGTCTTGAGCAGAAACCTTCGTGGTGATGATCTGTATTACCTGTGTGGATGCACTTCTTGGCACAGATATGGAGCGTGTATGCCGCAAGGCCGAGGAGAAAGCAGGACTTCCGGTGCGTCCCTGTTATATGTATGCACTGACCAGAGAAGGACGGAAACCACCGATGGTACATGTACGACAGTCCTTATATTCCCTGCTAGAGCCGACAAAAAAGAAGGGAAATGTCGTTAATCTTCTGGGATTTTTCTCACCGCTTGTGGATGACTGTGAGCTGTATGATCTCCTTCACAGTGCAGGAATTAAGACAATCCACGAGATATCCAGATGCAGAGATTTTGAAGAATATAAGACGATGGCGGAGGCGAATTTCAATCTGGTTTTGTATCAGGAATCACGTTTTTGCGGCGGAGGATTTTAATGACCGGTTGAAGATTCCTTTTATTGAACTCCGTCGCCTGTATCAGACAGATAAGATACAGAATCAGTACCAGCCTTGGGGTCTGTTCTGGGCATTTCTTTTGATACAGATACGTATCGCAAAGCAGCGGAGCAGGCAGTAGAGGATTTCCGAAAAGTCTGTCCGGATGCATCATTTGCAGTCGGGGAATGCATGAACGGGGATCCGTTTGAACTGGCACTGGCTCTTCTGAAATATGGATTCAAAGTACCTGAGATTTATGGAACGATTACGGCAGAGAACTTTGTGTATATGAAACAGCTTGCACTCTTAAGCCCGAAAACGAGGGTGTTTTCCAATATGGAACCAACCATGATCTATTACGATCCGGCACAGAGCGGAGTGAATATCACCATAGGCAAGGATGCCCTTTATTACCATCAGGACTGTCCTGGACTGATGTGGAACCAGGACGAACAGCCGTATGGATTCGCCGGGGTGAGAAGGCTGTTTGAGGCGTTAAAGGAGGTGGCTGGATGAGAGGACTTCGGAAATACCTGACGCCGTTCGCACCAGATCAGTCAGGCGCAGTATCAGTGCTCTTTGAACTGGGCGGCATTGTGGTGATCTGCGATGCCGGGGGATGTACGGGTAATGTCTGTGGCTTTGATGAGCCGCGATGGTTTGAGCAGAAAAGCGCGATTTTCAGTGCCGGACTTCGAGATATGGATGCAATTCTCGGGCGTGATGACCGTCTGGTGGCGAAGCTTGCTGATGTGGTGCAGAAGATAGATGCAACGTTTGTAGCAGTGATTGGAACTCCGGTTCCAGCAGTTATCGCAACAGACTATCTTGCGCTTAAACGCATGAGTGAAAAAAAGATAAAACTGCCAATCCTGACAGTAGATACAGACGGAATGGAACTCTATGACAAAGGCGAAGAGAAAGCTTTTCTGGAGCTTTTTAAGATTTTTGCGATAGAAAAATATCAGCCGGAAGAAGACAGAATTGGTATTCTGGGGATGACACCGCAGGATGTCAGTGACCTTAAAGCAGCTGACAAAATGCGAGAGCTGTTCCAGCAGAAATACGATCAGCAGGCTGTGTGCTACGGTATGGGAGATGGGCTTGAAGAAATAAAAAAAGCTTCCTCAGCAAGTAAAAATATTGTGGTTTCTCCGGCAGCACTTGTGGCAGCACAATATCTGGAGAAGACATTTGGAACACCGTATGAAATCAGTTATCCACTGGCAGGAGAACTGATTCCGGAGATGGATTATACCGGAAAGAAAATTCTGGTCGTACACCAGCAGGTGATCGCAGATCTATTCGAAGAGAACTGAAAGCCAGAGGGGCAGAAATCGTTCAGGTGGCAGACTGGTTTATGATGAAGAAAGAACTTCGGGAGGAAGGCGATGTATTTCTCCGTGATGAAGATGACTATATAGAAGTGGTAGAGAATGGAGATTTTGATATCATTTTTGCAGATGAATGTATGAAGCGTATGGTACCGGAGTTTGGAGGGATATTTGTGAATACAAGGCATTTTGCAGTGTCAGGAAAACTGATCGGGAAGTAAAAATAATAGTCTGCAGAAATGGAGTACAGCAAACGGGAGTAAAATATGAGTGAAGAAATCACCAGACAAATCCGTGTCTACGGAATCGTGCAGGGGGTAGGATTTCGACCGACCGTCAGCAGACATGCGGCGACATGGGGAATCCACGGAAATGTCTGTAACAAAGGTCCTTACGTGGAAATCTATGCACAGGGACCAGAAGAAAAAGTAGAAGGATTTATCGCCGAGATTCAGAATAATCCACCGCGGAGGGCTGCAATCCTTAAGATAAATGTGGAAAAAATAGAAAATTCCAGGAGATATACACAGTTTGATATCATCGAGAGCGAGAAGACAAAGGGTGAAATTTTTGTTTCTCCGGATATCGCAATCTGTGAGGAATGCAAAGAGGAAATGTTTGATCCGAAGAATCGGAGATATCTGCATCCGTTTATCAACTGCACCTGTTGCGGACCGAGACTGACGATTCTGGATTCGCTTCCTTATGATCGTGAGCGGACCAGTATGAAAGAGTTTCCGATGTGTCCGGACTGTGCGAAAGAATACAATGCTCCTGCGACCAGAAGATACGATGCACAGCCGGTATGCTGTAATGAATGTGGTCCGGAAGTGTATTTGATCGGCAGAGAAGAACGGGGCAGAGAAGCAATCACTTATGCGAGAAAAACGATTGCCGAGGGCGGAATTGTTGCAATCAAGGGAATCGGAGGATTTCATCTTTGCTGCGATGCTTCGAATGAAACAGCAGTTCGGAAACTTCGCCAGCTTAAACGTCGCCCGATGAAGCCGTTGCAGTGATGGCAAAAAATCTCGAAGCAGTCAGAAAAGAATGTGAAGTGAGTGCAGAACAGACCAGGATCCTAGATGGACATCAGAAACCGATCCTGCTTCTGGATAAGAAAAAAGAAGCAAAAATCCTCTGTCCGTCCGTAGCACCGGGCAATCCCAAGTTGGGTAATGCTCCCATATGCCCCGGTTCAGCTTCTGATCTTCCGATATGATGACGGAATCAAAATGCCGGAATTTCTTGTGATGACGAGCGGAAATACTTCCGGGCACCAATATGTCGTGATGATCGGGAAGCAGAGGCAGAACTTTCCGGATTCTGCGACTGCATGCTGTCCCATGACCGCAAGATCCGTATCCGTGCGGACGATTCGGTAATGGATTTTTATGAGGACAGACCATATATGATCCGACGTTCCAGAGGGTATGCACCTCTTCCGTTTATGGTTTCCACACCATATCGAGGACAGGTGCTTGCCATTGGTGGAGAACTCAAGAATTCTTTTTGCATTGGTGTGGATAACCGATTTTATCCGTCTCCATATGTCGGAGATCTGGAAGATCTGCGAACGGTAAAAGCACTTCGGGAGACTGTAGGAAGGATGGAAACACTGCTGGAAGTAAGAACCGGAGATTGTATGCTGTGATATGCATCCAAAGTACAATTCTGTGATGGTCGCGGAAGAACTGGGACTTCCGGTGGTGAAAGTGCAGCATCATTATGCACATATCCTTTCCTGCATGGCAGAAAATGACTGCGCAGAGCAGGTGATCGGTGTATCTTTTGATGGAACCGGATATGGAACTGACGGTACGATCTGGGAGGAGAAATCCTGTTATCAGATTTAGATGGATTCACGAGAGTGGGAAGTGTGATGCCGTTTCTTCAGGTTGGTGGAGACGCTTCTTCGAAAGAAGGATGGAGAATTGCAGTTTCTCTGATCTATGGAATGACAGGTGACAGAAAAAAAGCAGCTGAAATCACAGAAAAATTAGAACTTTGTACGAAACAGGAAGCAAACGTGCAGTTTACCATGGCAGATCGTAAGATCAATGCGTGATATCAACCAGTGCAGGACGATTGTTTGACGGTATGAGTGCGATGCTTGGAATCCGAAGGAGTCTACATTTGAAGGTGAGGCTTCTATGGCACTGGAATTTGCAGCAGAAGAGTACCGGGAAACTATGCTTGAAAAGAGTAAACAACAAATTCAGGAAACTGAAAAATATGGTTACGATAAAGAGGATACAGATACTCTCAGTAGAAATGAAAATCTGTCAGAGACAGAAGAAATAAAGAGAATGGATGACAAGTTGATTTCTGCAGGTGATCGCTTGCTGCTCAACACAGAATCCCTGATAAAAGAAATCCTGAATCGTCAATTAAATGGAGAAGATCCGGGCAAGCTGGCATACTTTTTCATCGGGGAGCTTGCCTGCCAGATCACGGCAGCTGTGTGAAGATCAGAGAACTGAGCGGCTGTAATAAAGCAGCCTTAAGTGGCGGGGTTTTTCAAAACAGACTGCTTCTGGAGCTGACTGATCATATGCTTCTGGAACAGGGATTTGAAGTGTTGAAACATCAGCTGCTGCCGCCAATGATGGTGGGATTGCGCTGGGACAGGCTGTGTATGCGATGGCATATCTGGAAAAAAGCATAGAGACAAAGACTATATAAAATAATACAAGTTACATAGTAAAAGGGAGGCATTACCATGTGTGTAGGGTTATCAGCAAAAGTAGTAAAAATCAGTGAAGGAACAGCAGTTGTAGATGCTGGTGGAGCTAAGAGAGAAGTTTCCGCACAGCTTCTGGAAGACCTGGAGCCAGGCGATTATGTGATGGTTCACGCAGGCGTTGCAATTGCAAAGATCACCGATGAAGATGATGACGAAACAGATCAGTTAATGGAGGAACTGCTGTAATGGGAGAAGAGAAAAAAAGAACAGCGCGGGAGATCATAGAGAACTATGATGGTGCGGCAGTCCGTATCATGGAAGTCTGTGGAACACATACACACGAGATATTTCGACTTGGCATTCGCAAACTTCTGCCACCACAGGTGGAACTGATCTCTGGTCCGGGATGCCCGGTCTGCGTAACACCAGTCGGATTTATTGATGAAGCGGTGTGGTTGGCACTGAAAAAAAAATGTGACGATCTGTACCTTTGGAGATCTGGTACGAGTGCCTGGAACGGAAATGAGCCTTGCAGGAGCAAGAGAAAAAGGAGCAAAGATCAGAATCGTTTATTCTCCGGCCGATGCAGAAAAATATGCTCTTGAACATCCGGAAGAACAGGTCGTTTTTCTTTCTGTCGGTTTTGAAACAACGACACCGGCAGAGTGCCTTTCTGTAAAACAGGCGAAGAAAGATGAGCTTTCTAATTATTCTCTGTTAATGGCGAACAAAACCATGCCACAGGCATATGAAGCCTTAAAAGGAAGTGCAGATGTTTTTTCTGTATCCCGGACATGTCAATGCAATCACAGGTACGGAACTCTGTGAAGATTTGACAGAGGAAGGGGTAAGTGGTGTTGTGGCCGGTTTTACAGCAAAAGAGCTTCTTACAGCACTGGCGGTTGCACTGGTGAAATTTCAGGAGGGAAAACCGTTCTTTGTAAACTGCTATCCGCGAGTTGTGAAGCCGGAAGGAAGTCGTGAGGCACAACAGCTTACCGAAGAAATGACAGAGGCGTGCGATAGTGAGTGGAGAGGTCTTGGAGTGATTCCAAAGTCAGGAGTCTGCCTCAAAAAAGAATGGAGTGCATTTGATGCAAGAAAGAAATACAACATTCCATCGATTCAGGGCAAAGCGAATCCTGCCTGTCGGTGCGGAGATGTCCTGCAGGGAAAATGTAAACCATCCGATTGCAAAGTATTTGGGAAAGTCTGTACCCCGCAACATCCGGTAGGCGCGTGTATGGTTTCGAATGAAGGTGCATGTTCGGCTTATTATGCGTATGGAGACAATCAATAAATCAACGTATTCCGAATGATTGTAAGACTCCGAGAATTACGAAGTAATGAAGCAATCTGCAGGTATGATAATATTAAGAAAAAAGAGGATGATCCTATGAGCAGTTTAAAAGATAAAACAGTAACGATGGCACACGGTGCCGGAGGTCGCCAGACTCTGAACTGATCGACCAGATTTTGCAGCACATTTTGCAAATCCGGATCTGACTGCAGATGATGCAGCAGTATTGACTCCGCCGGCAGGAAAAATGGCAGTATCAACAGACGGATTTATCGTTTCACCGGCATTCTTTCCGGGAGGAAATATTGGTAAACTTTCTATCTGTGGAACAGTCAATGATCTTGCCTGCATGGGTGCAAAACCACTCTATCTGACCTGTGCATTTGTTATCGAAGAGGGATTTCCGATGGAAAAACTGGAAGAAATCGTTTCTGCGATGGAAAAAACGGCGGCAGAAGCAGGTGTACATATCGTGTCCGGAGACACCAAAGTAGCCGGAAAAGGACAGGTGGATGGTGTTTTTATCACAACGACCGGAATGGGACAGATTGAAGACGGAGTAAATGTTGGCGGAACACTTGCGCAGCCGGGAGATGCGATTATCGTGACCGGAGATGTCGGAAGATATGGATGCACGATCCTTCTTGCAAGAGAAGATTTCGGAATTGAAGCAATGTTACCAGCGACTGCGCGCCTCTCTGGAAAACAGTAGAAGCTGTTATGAACACGACTCATGATCTCCATGTAATCCGCGATGCTACAAGAGGTGGTGTCGGAACTGTTCTCTATGAAATAGCCGGACAGAGCAATGTTGGGATTCGACTTGATGCCGCCTCCGTTCCGGTAGCACCGGAAGTCAAAGGAGTCTGTGGCATGCTCGGACTCGAACCACTTATCTGGCATGCGAAGGCCGTATGGTCATCATGCACCAAAAGCCGAAGCTGAAAAAATCGTAGAGACTCTCCGTCAGTGTCCGTATTCGAAAGATGCGGCTATTATCGGTGAAGTGACTCAGGATCAGCCTGGTAAGGTAGTTATGACTACAGAGATCGGAACGCAGGCGCTACTTCCGCAGCCGGGTGGAGAGTTACTGCCACGTATATGTTAAGATATGAGTAATCATTAATTATGAGTAATCACGAATCTGCACAGAGATAGAAAAACTGGTTTCCTGACACACTGCGATTTCTGTTCGTTACGTGCGCTTGTTTGCTGTCATTCGCGCAAACTCGGCTTTGCCTCAGACAGTGCGCTCGGTGACAGCAGCTAGCACATAACTCTCGACGAAATCTCCGTTTGCCGTCAGTTCAATCCAGTTTTCTACTCGTGCAGAATTCTGTTGACTGGATGAATTTAATAATATATTGCTCTGTTCAGAAGAAATGTCCCATGAGGCACTGAACAGCTATAATTATTGTATGTATAACACGGAGGACAAACATGGATACAAGAGTAGCAGTAATCTCCATCATCGTTGAAGACAGTGATTCTATCGAAACCCTCAACCAGCTCCTTTACGATGCCCGTGACCATATCATCGGTCGCATGGGTATCCCATACCGTGAAAAAGGAATCAGCATCATCAGTATTGCCATTGATGCTTCACAGGATATCATCAGTGCTCTTTCCGGCAAGATTGGCCGATTGAAAGGCGTATCCACGAAGACCGCTTATTCCAATGTCATCACACACATGGAGGAAAAACATGATTAAAATAGCAGTGTACGGCAAAGGTGGCATTGGCAAATCAACGACTGTATCCAATGTGGCAGCAGCACTTGCAGAAAAAGGTTTGACAGTTATGCAGATTGGCTGTGATCCAAAAGCAGATTCCACGATTCAGCTTCGTCACGGAAAAGAAATGAGAACGGTGCTTGATCTTTATAATGAAAAAAAGCAGAACCTCAAACTCAAAGACATGACCATGGTCGGTTATCAGGGCGTGATCTGTGTAGAGGCAGGTGGTCCGACACCAGGGCTTGGCTGCGCAGGACGTGGAATCATTACGGCTCTTGAAAAATTAAAGGAAACCGGAGCGTATGAAACCTATAAACCGGATATTGTCCTTTATGATGTACTGGGGGATGTTGTTTGCGGGGGCTTTTCCATGCCAATGCGAAAAGGTTATGCCGATAAAGTATTTATCATCACTTCCGGAGAAAATATGGCGATCCATGCCGGAGCAAACATCGCATGGCAGTGCAGAACTTCAAAAACCGCGGCTATGCATCTCTCGGAGGCATCATTCTGAACCGGCGCAATGTCAAACGGGAAGAAGCAAAAGTACAGGAACTGGCAGATGATTTTGAGAC
>ENA-OQCS01001267-OQCS01001267.1-human-gut-metagenome-genome-assembly--contig:-NODE-1267-length-13279-cov-1.903969_pt1 | contig 13279 bp, 20 predicted proteins | sample MGYA00242757_ERZ504575 | MGnify/ENA primary metagenome ERZ504575 (study PRJEB26092, sample SAMD00036297) | human gut metagenome | host: Homo sapiens | study: EMG produced TPA metagenomics assembly of...
GATCCCTTTTCCGCCCTGCGTATTGCTCAACAACTCGGAAGCGATCGTGATAGAGGCTGTTCCTTCTATCTCAGAGATCACATTCAGGACCGGACAGCGCTGTTTGTCATCCGCCAACAGTTCATAGGCGACAGCTGTAATCCGTTTAGCCATCATCAGTTCGAAGGCTTCATGCGAAAAGGTATTAAACTGGACGGTTGAAAACAGCGTAGTACGCGGCTTCATCATCATCACCTCGGCAGTCAGCGGTGGCAGGATTTTCAGGACGATGTCCGCCTGATACACCTCGGCCGGAGTCGCCACAATCTCGGCTCCCGCTTCCGAATAATGGTTATCGGAGTAATTGATCCCCAGGCCTGCCCCGCTTCCACCAGAACGCGATGCCCACGGTCGGTCAGCATGTCGACCGCTTCGGGAGTCAGAGCCAGACGGCGTTCTCCTTCCACCGTTCACAGGGTATACCTATCAGTAAGCGATTACTCGCCTTACTGAGTTCTTTTAATAGCTCCTGCGGAATATAAGCCCCCTGCCCTTGTCTATCCATAATTTAATAGTTGAAAGTTGAGAGTTGAGAGTTGAAAGTTAAGGTTGTGCCAGTTTTCACTTCAACTTTCAACTCTCAACTCTATAATCGTGTTGCCAGTTCTTGTGATATCTTATATACATCCTGATCGGTCATCATCTCTTCCGCATCGAACACAATCGACGCTTTCGAATAGAAAGGTTCCCTTTTCTCCAGACTTTCGGCAATAAAGGCTTTCAATTCGTCACCCGAACGACCCTTCAGTATCGGGCGGGTCGATTTACAGAGCTCCAAACGCTTCGCCAATTCCTCTACCGAGACTTTCAGGTAAACGGTCTGTCCGGCCCCGTTCATAAACTCCATATTATCGAAAAAACAAGGAGCACCGCCTCCGGTCGATACCAGGACATCTTCAAAAGCGGCGACTTCGCGGAGCATCCTCCGCTCGATATCTCGGAACGCATCTTCCCCTTTCTCGCAAAAAGCTGCCCGACAGTCTTATGGTAACGGCCTTCTATATAGTGGTCCAGATCGATAAACGAGAGTCCCAACTGCCGGGACAGCACTTTTCCCACAGTGGTTTTTCCGGCTCCCATATATCCAATCAGAAATATACGCTTCATATCTATATGATTGTTTCCTGCAAATGTAAACTTTTTCCATTAAGAAGTTCTGTTTTGTGCCGGATAAATTTTTATCTTTGACCGCATACTTCTTCGATTCCATGCCCAACGATTTGCCTGTCGGTAATTGTCGACAGGTTTGCTGATAATTGTCGGTAAGCGATTAGATGCCGAAAAAACAAACTTATCCGGCAAGCCGAAGGCATTTCCCCAAGGATAGAATCGATTTCTCACCGGAAGAAGGAGAAGTGGACAAGGACTTATTAAACAGAGAACAATGGCAAAAAACAAATATTATGTAGTATGGAAAGGTATCACTCCGGCGTATATGACAACTGGGGCGAATGCAAAGCGCAGGTGGACGGACAGGACGGAGCAAAATATAAATCGTTCGAAACCAAAGAGGAGGCGACGAAAGCCTTTGAAAAAGGATACGAGCATTATCTGAAAACAGCGTCTTCCTCCAAAGCGGCTGCAGGCCTGACTCCAAAAACTCCGGTCGGGAAACCGATCTGGGAAAGCCTTTGTGTGGATGCTGCTTGTAGCGGGAATCCGGGAAACATGGAATACCGAGGCGTCTATCCGCCGACATGCAAGAGATCTTCCGGATCGGGCCGTTAAAAAAAGGAACGAACAACATCGGTGAATTCTTGGCTTTGGTACACGGACTTGCCCTACTGAAACAGAAAGGAAGCAGCCTTCCGATCTATTCGGACAGTCGGAACGCCATCGGTTGGGTAAAAAAGAAGAAATGCAAGACACTCTTAGAGCGCGTACCAGAGAACGAACCGATCTTCGATATGATCGAACGAGCTGAAAAGTGGCTCAAAACCAATACCTATACCACTCCTATCCTAAAATGGGAAACTTCGGAATGGGGAGAGATCCCGGCAGACTTCGGACGGAAATAACTCACAGACGATCATCTACCAAGCCGGATTCAGACAGCCTTTCACATCATATACACGCTGTGCTCCTTTACCAGCTCCGGAATGTCCAGTGACAGGAAATCGGTATGTGCGACCGCCAAGATGACAACGTCGAACTTCTTGTCCGGCAAAGTGGACAGGACATTCAAGCCATACTCGCGCCGGACGTCATCCGGACGTGCCCAAGGATCACAGATCGTCACGTTGATACCGTAGTCACCGAGATAACGAACGACATCACCGACTTTGGAGTTACGCACATCGGGACAGTTTTCCTTGAAGGTAAAGCCTAAAACCAGTGCTTCCGCATTCCGCACCGGAACATCTTTTTGATCATGCACTTCACGACGCGACCGGCAATATATTCGCCCATCGTATCGTTGATACGACGTCCGTACAGGATCAGTCCCGGATGGAAACCGTAATCCTCAGCTTTACGGATCAAGTAGTAAGGATCAACCCCTATGCAATGCCCTCCGACCAGACCGGGCTTGAAAGGCAGGAAGTTCCATTTCGTCCCAGCTGCCGCCAGCACTTCGTTCGTATCGATACCGATCAGATGGAAAATCTTCGACAGTTCGTTCATAAAAGCGATATTGATATCACGCTGGGAGTTTTCGATCACTTTGGCTGCCTCCGCCACTTTGATACTGGATAACCGGAAGGTTCCAGCCTGGATAACCGATCGGTATAGGGCATCGACCTTCTCTGCGGCTTCGGGAGTGGAACCGGATGTCACTTTCATAATCTTCTCCACCGTATGTTCCTTGTCTCCCGGATTAATACGCTCCGGCGAATATCCGGCAAAGAAATCGCGGTTAAAACCAATCCGGACGTTCTCTCCAGAATGGGAACACATTCGTCTTCCGTTATACCAGGACAGACTGTCGATTCATAGATCACGATATCGCCTCTGCCCAAGACCTTCCCTACCGTTTCACTGGCCGAATAAAGAGGTGTCAGGTCAGGGCTATGATGCAAGTCGACCGGCGTAGGGACCGCCACAATGTAATAATTACATCCGTGGAGCTGTTCCGCATCGGACGTACAAAACAATCCCGCCTCACCTTCCTCCGGCAACCGGGGCAGTAGCACGGACCTCAACAATTCATCCGATACTTCCTGCGTCGCGTCCCGCCCTTCCATCAAGGCTGCTACCCGCTCCCGCTTCACATCATACCCGACCACAGGATAACGCGTCGCAAACAACCGTGCCAACGGCAAACCGACATATCCGAGCCGATAACGGCAAGTTTTATATTTTCCATTAATTATTCAATCTTCTATACTTATCGTTTAAATAACGCAAAACGAATCACGAGGTACGCATGTTTCAGAAAACGTTCCACTTTTCTGCCAAAACGATGTTTCCGCCAGCTCCCATACACTTGATGACAAGCAAAAGCCTCGGGATACTGAATTTTCTTACAGGGAGAAACATAACATCCTGGATAAATAACGACATCTTCTCCTAAATGTTGTTCAATATCTTCCCTTTTATATCCTCTTTTTTCAGCAACCATCACCATTATTTTGGGAGAGATCAACATGTCGAAAGAACCATCGGGCAATAAAAAATGACGCTGCTTATAATAACTAAAGACTTCTTCGCAAAAAGAATTACCCTGCTCACCTATCAAAAAAGCAGCTTGTAAAAGGACTGTTCCCCAACATTCGTTGAAAGTTGCAAAACCATGCTCCGGGATAAATTCATCAAAACGTTTTTTAAGAAGCATATCACTGTCCATGTAAATTCCGCCTTCTTTATAGATTGCATAAAAACGGATAACATCTGCTGCAAAAGCCCATTTTTTAACAGACAGAGCCTCCGAGACATAATCACAACCTATTGCCAATGCATCTGCATATGTCCATAACCTTATCGTATAATCCGGCAATATACGTTTCCAACTTGCCAAACAAATTTTTATTTCAACAGGAAAAGATTCTTCACTGAACCAACATAAATGAATAATCTTTGGAATCATAAACTCTTTTTCAAAAATAATCAATACAAAATCATCAACACATCGTACATAAAGAATCCAAATCATCCATAAGAAACTATACATCAATGCATTGAATGTATATTACAAAATTACAATATTTTTCACGACTATCATATAGCAGATATATAATAAATTATAATAAAAACATTTCCCCCATTCAATTTTGTAAATTATTCATATCTTGTGTATATACTATATATATATATTAAACATAAACAAAAAGGCTCATATGAATCTAGTGAAGTTGTTATACCTATTTACCAAGCCTCTCTGTCCCAACAAGAAAGAAAATCTTTATCACAAGCATACAAAATATTACGAATGTATCCATTAGTCGTAATCAAACCCAACCATTTAGACTTGTCAGAACTAGTGACCGAATTTCCTAAGTTGTCATTTATTTCATTCGCAGATTCTTATTTCAAAGGGATCAGTGGTTATAACCGGCTCATGCTGGCTAAAGAATTTTATGAAAGTTTTTTAGATTGTACCTATATTTTGATCTATCAGTTGGACGCTTATGTTTTTCGCGACGAATTGAGAGAATGGTGTAATAAGGGATACGACTATATTGGCGCACCTTGGTTGCAACGTCCAGTCTATAAACTACCCGTCATTTCCGGAATCATGCATTTGATACATTCTTACCATAAATTCAGAGGGAAACCCTCCAAGCAAGATCTATATGGCAAAATCGGCAACGGTGGCCTATCTCTGAGAAAAGTAGCCAGTCATTATCGGATAACTTGCGAACAAAACGAACGAATCGATCACTATCTGGCGCAAAAGCGATATCATCTTTACAATGAAGATGTTTTTTGGGCAACGGAAGCAAACGAATTCACATATCCCAAAGTAAAAGAAGCGATTCGCTTTTCATTTGACAAATATCCAGGTTATTGCTACAAATTAAACAACCGGCAATTACCTTTCGGTTGCCATTCTTGGTATAAACGTAAGATGAAAAAATTCTGGATGGATTTTATTCCTTTACAATAATATTAACAACCTGTTCATCAAAATTATATGAGTATATTCAAAACATTAACATGCAATATCGGCTCTTACTATTATTTCCTTCGAGAATAATAAGTCCATCTCTAATTAGAGATGCCAAAGAGATTCCTATTATCATCAATAATTTTAATCGTCTCACAACCTTACGGCTGTTAACAGAAACATTGACTGCCTGTGGATATACCAATATTTACATTCTGGATAATGCATCGACTTATCCACCTTTGCTGGAATATTACAAAACCTGCCCATTTACAGTATTCCATCTCAATCAAAACTTAGGCTTTAAAGCACTTTGGAAATCGCCTTTAAAAAAAAGATTCTGCAATGACTATTATATCTATACAGATTCGGATGTAATCCCTTCCGATTATTGCCCTAAAGACTTCATCGACTATTTTTTAAAGAATTAAAAAACATCCATTCGCCCGCAAGATCGGTTTTTCCCTACGAATAGATAATATCCCCGATTCCTATATACACAAAGAAGAAGTTATCAATTTAGAAAAACAATATTATCTCAAACCTGCCGAAGGAGGTCTGTACAGAGCACCAATAGATACAACCTTCGCCCTTTATCGCCCTCGTGTCGGATTGAGCAGAAGCCGTTCAGTCGAAGCTTACCGAACAGCATATCCCTACCAAGCAGAACATTTGCCTTGGTATAACGACTCTTCGAATCTGTCCGAAGAAGAACAATACTACATTAGCCATTGTACACATATCACGGAATGGAGTTCCAAATCAAAATTAGATACTAAAACTCAGTCTTGAAGACTTTCAGGAAACACTTTCCGAAAATCAAACGGACGCAAATAATCATCATAAACCCAAATCCGTTTATGATGGTAAACATTGCGTGTCGTTTCTGGAAGTAACTTACAACAACTTAACAGATCATATGCTTTATAGAAAAAAGAAGGAAGGGCAAAACAACTTCCCCCATTTCTTCGCCACGCTTTATTGCCAAGACGAAATGCGTAATTCTTGAAAAAACGATCACTATATTCTCCCATCAAGCGCATTATTTCCAAACTATCCCATCCCCGCTGAGAGGCATATTCACACGCCACTTCATCCAAAACTTTACGGGATGTTGCCAAACGAGCTAAATTCTTACAAGCATCAACAACTGAAATACTTTTAAATTTCATCCGATTGACATCCACTAACGCAAACACATACGAACCAGCCTGTTTCTTTACCAGGATATTGCCAGGGGAATAATCGACATGCAATATTTCCGCCTTATGCAATTGTGCCGTAAAACGTGCAAAAGCCAGTCTGAGCTCTCGATCTTCTGCTCTATACACAGCCATATACTCGCGAAGTTCTTCCATCCTTCCATATATAAGGATATATAATAACTATCGGTAAGTAAACCTCCGTGCTTTATCTCAATATATGCAATAGGATCTGCAACTCCAAATCCACGCTTCTGAACTTCAAGCGAATAGTCAAAAGAGCGTCGTGCTTTCGATCTACGAAAAAAAGAATATACAATCTGGTTTATTATATTAGGACGTTTAAACCTCTTGACTATCAAACGATATCCTTGTATATCGTACTTTTTAAGGATATTACGTCCTTGGTATATAGTCTCACCGTCCTTGAAAAAACATCCAGGAAGATGATAAATAAAATCAGTGAGAAAATTGTATTTAGGATTAATTACGACCTTCATCTGCCACATCCGATTTTGTCAGAAACTTAACAGCCTCATCCAAGGCTTTAGTAAAAAAATATCCTACAGACAACAAGTTACTTATCTCAATCACCCGAGATTTCATCTTAAAATAATCATCCACCGTCAATTTCTCCAATTTACCATCCAGTTCTTCCAAAGAATTTATGCAAATACCTATTTCCTTCTCTTTTATGAAAGGAGCCAATGCAGCCTTCTCCCAAATGATAAGCGGAAGATGACAACGGACATACAAAGAGACTTATGAGGATTATTATATCGTAAATATTCACCATAGTTGCCAGTACATGCTTCATAAGAATCTCCATCCCAAACCAGGCCAAAATCACCCTGTACCGAAGATATCAATTGATCTGCCGGCAAAAAGCCGTTATATGAGAAATATTCTTTATTGAGAATCTTATCAGCTTCTAATCCTTTACCATACACACTCAGATGCCATTGACGAGGTAAACGATCCAACTCATATAAAAACGATTTTTATTATATCCCAACGCGCCTGCATAAACAACCGTATAGTCAGTAGCTGGTTCTATTTTGTTTAAGACAATGGCTGGAGATAAATAATCCCAAATCTTCAGTTCTCCTTTCGGGACTTCACACCCCTTAGTTTGTAACCAAGCAGACATCGAATCATTCAATGTTATTAAATAATCAGAATTCTGCAGACGATCAATTTCTTGAAGGACTGTCAATCTTTTCCGTCGGAAAGAGCCTAAATCGTGAATCAAGGTTATAACTTTAGCTCCTCGATAATGCACTATATTACATAATAACGTATAATATTTTTTCAAAGGATATTGTATAATCAAAATATCACCTGACCTTAACTTAAAACAAACTTTAATCATACTGAGCAAAGTTATGACAAAGCCAAGTATCTTATTCGAACAAACGAGACAAGGAAACCCGATATTCCGATATCCTAAATCGCACATAATCTGTTCCATATCGGTCTTTGCTTTACTTCCCGCACTATATAGTTCTTTATAACATTTTGAAAAATAACAGACCCTCATGATATCGTAGTTTTCTCTTTACTATTTTATTGATGCCTTTACCTTTTCAACAATCCTCTCCGGTGTTATCAGTGTCATACACGCCCAATCACCGCGCAAACATGGTTTCTGCCCAAATACAGAACAAGGCCGACAAGGTAAATTTCCTGAATAACATCACCGGAATCTTGATGATAACCATAAAAACCGGCATAAGGATGCGTCGCTCCCCAAATCGAAATCACTCGTGTACCTACCAAAGAGGCAAAATGCATATTTGCAGAATCCATACACAATAGCACATCCAATTGCTGATTAACGCCAACTCATTATCCAAGGCATATTTACCTACAACACTTTTAACACGTGGATATTGAAACTCCCATTGTTCAAGGATTGCCTCCTCATATCCTCGCCCTCCGAACAAAAAACAGTATAATCTTCACATTTCGACAAACAGGCAACGACTTGTTCCATTTCGTCCACTGGATAAATTTTACCTCGGTGTTTGGCAAATGGAGCAACACCGATCCATTTGCCTTTTTTAATTCCAGCAACGGAGGCCATTCCAGACAATTCGGCAGGAAATTCTTCATAAAGAGATGTAAACGTTTCTGTATAGTTCAACCAGCAGCCCGAAACACATCGGCATAACGGACTATAACCGGACGAAGAGGATAAAGTCGTTTGCCTTTAATTGCAGTCAATCTTTTACGTTCTTTCCGCGCTTTATCCAACACAAACACACGCTTACCATTCAATCTGAAAAAAGTACAGATTATTATCGTACGGATCACATTATGCAAATCCAAGATAACATCAAAATCGAATTTCAACAATGCCGAGATAAATTTCAACAACCCGATAAGCCCTTTTTCAGCCCCCTTTGTATTAATACCGATAACCTCCACATTAGGTGGACGATTCATAAACAGGGGCATCAAAAAAGCTTGAGTCAAAACAGTAAAGGAATCTTCCGGATTAGCTTTGGCGGCAGAATAAATGACAGGCACTGTCATAGCGACATCGCCTATAGCCGAGAGTCGTATTACTAATACCTTTGCCATTATTTTTACCGTACAATACTGGGTTCAAGGCCGGATCATTATACATCTTCATTTGTTTATAGACTTTCATATATTTACGTCCAGCACCGATATCTGCCAATAACTGATCCAATGCCACGCATAAATCCTTTTTTTGTTCCAAAAGTATGCGCAATTTTTCTTCACATTTTCCCTTATGCTCAGGAGTCGCATCCGAACGATCTACCTCCTGTTGCATATGATAAATCTTCAGGATCAAGATGGACAATCGATCAATCGCCCATGCTGGGCTCTCTGTATTGATCGTTGCATTCGGTAAGACTTTCACATTTTTATACTGATCCAAAAAGAAACTGTCAATTAACTCAACCAGATCCGTACGATCTTGATTGGATTTGTCAATCCGTCGTTTGATCACCAATCCTTCAGTCGGCTCAATAGCCGGATTGCGGATAATATCTTCCATATGCCATTGCACAGCATCAATCCAATTCTTCAAATACAGATAGAACTCTATACTCTTCACCTCATAAGGATTATGTACCGTGGCATCTATATGATCGGTGATATGATATGCCTTCGTAGCCTGTTCAAATACCAGGCAAGACTTTTCGCTGAAACTCATACGCTTTTTTATTTGTCTATACTTCTCAATTGCGCAAAGATAGCAAGTTTTTATCCTTTCAGCATATAGCCTTTTTTGTAAGGGAAACGATACTGGTCAAAGGGTCGTTACGCAAGGCTTTGCGAAGATAAGTGACCTGCACATTCAAAGCCAGGGAGTTGGCATAAGAGACATTTCCCCATACAGCAGATAGGATGATTTCACGGTCGATCGCAACATTTGGATTACGGGCGAGGATACGAAGAATTTCTGCCTGACGGGAAGTGACCAACGTCTTGCTGTTGCCTGTACGGATTTCATTTGTGGAATAGTCAAACACGGTATTAGCGAAATGATAGATTTCTTCTTCGACTTTCACATCGGGATTCACTTCAAACCGCTCTTTGATCCGCGCCAGCAGCTCTTCCGGATAGAAAGGCTTGGCAAGATAGTCATTCCCTTTGAGGCTGAAGCCTTTCAGGCGGTCGTTTTTGTCCGAACGGTCGGAAAGGAAAAAGATCAGGACATGGCGATCGTTTTCCCGTATCTTTCTGCGACCTCAAAACCATTCAAACCCGGCATATTGATATCCAAAAGGACAAGATCAGGCTTAACAACCGGAAATTGTTCGAGAGCCATCATCCCGTTTCCGGTATAAGCCACATCATACCCTTCTTTTTCAAGAAAACGTTTGAGGAGAAGTGAATATTTCAGATCATCATCTGCAAAAGTATTTTTAATGGTGTCGCCATATCGTTTTATATCGGTAATCCTACTGTTACTTCCGTACCCTTTCCCACTTCACTACGAAGCGAGACCTGCCCATGATGGGCTTCGGCTATCTGACGTACATAACTCAATCCCAGTCCCAATCCAGGAATTTGCTTATCCGGTAAATGGACGGAGCGATAGAATTTCTCGAAGACTTTCGTCTGTTCGTCGGCAGAAATACCAACGCCATCATCAGCTACGGTCAGTTCTATCAGCTTGTCATTCCGGATAACGACTACGCGGATATTGACTCCAGAGCCGGAATATTTAATCGCATTCTCTATCAGGTTACTCAGAATATTGGCAATATGCACAGGATCAGCTGTAACCAATGGGAGATCAGGTGGAAAAGCAGTAGAAAAAGCAACCTGTTTTCCAGATGGAATATGAACTAAACGGATCACCTTTTCAACCAACTCTTGCAAATTGAACAGAATGGGATGCAGCAGTGTCGCACTACCGTCGGCACTCACCATATTTTTCAGTTTCTCCAGATAAGCGGAAAGATTGTCCAGCTCAAACAAGGCGTCCTGGACAATACCGTCGCAGGCAGCCTCATCCGTGCGCATCTCTTTATCATTCAAGAAAGAGACACACATTTTCAAAGTCTGTACCGGACGTCTCAATTCATGAATCATCGTATGAACAAAACTTTCACGCATTTCGCCAAGCTTATACTGTTTAAGTATCGTATTAATTTGCAAACCCAAGCAGGAAAGCAGCAACAGGATCAGAAACAGACTCAAAATCAGTTGTCCCACCATCCGCTTCAGAAGAGGGTTTATCGGGAAACCGACTTCTATCATCACCCCTTTCCGCTCCAACGGAGCATACCGGTATTTAACTCCCAAGCAAGGCGGAAACAGATGTTCCGGTAAAATTCCAAGAATTGAAACGGCTCAATGTATCTCCTTCCGGCAAAAAAGCGATCTGGAAATCGTATTGCGACAAGCGCGCCCGAAGCAGACTATCCAAACGTTCAACCTGGAAAGGAATATAGTAATTAACGACATTTCGTTCCACACCATGAATAATGCTGTCTTCCGGTAAGGTCGCATCAAACGAGAGGTTTAGTTTTGTCATATTCAGTTGACCGCCAATTATCGAATCGACCAAGACATCCGTTTTAAATCAAAACAAAGTTGTGTCTGCACATTCCTGATAGTGGAAGTTCCGGATTGAGTACGCGAACTACGATCTATTATATAAGAAGTATCATCACCTATCGCCATTTTCCGGCGCTCGGCAAACTCTTCATCTCCGACACGCAATACATCGGCGGCAATTTCATCAGCATATCGCTCCACTTCATAACGATACTGATTATAGAGCAATAGGCCTGCACGCTTATCGCCATTAAAGCTGAGAATAACGATAATATATAAATCAGTTTGATCCGCTTTCCCATCTACTTCCGATACTCTTTCCGGCAAAGGTAAAGAGCTTCCCGATAAGTCCTATACAAAAATAGATCTTTTTCAGGCTGCGTAATATTTTAGTAATAATCAAGAAAAAAATATGACAGGAGGTGTGTCGAAACAAAATTCTGCTTGCTAATAGGCATAATTTAGGCACAGATACACGGAAAGAAAATAAATTTATCCGTGTAAATCTGTGCCTAAAGGATCGTAATAAAGGTACTTTGCACGCCTTCCGTCGCCGACCTATAATATTATTCCACGTTATATCCGGTAATTAAGACCTTGCCTTCATTACCTCTGGTATCTTCATCTCTCCAGCTCATACGTACTTCCTTCTTTTCACCCGGAAGCAAAGAGAAATAGTTGTCGGAATAAAATACCGGTAGAATCTGCTGGTCGTCTTTACCACCTACAACATTGAGGCGGATCATCAAAGCCGGTGTAGACGTCTTGTTCTCGATAACAGACACGGCACTCCAGGTTCCGTCTGCATTTTTATCCACGGTTGTTGCGGACTGCAAAGCAACCTTTGCCAACTGGCACAAATCCTGGTAGTTGTTTTCTTCCAAACTTCTGTGATAGAAGTTGTCGAAACGACTTTGCCATCTTCGGTCAGCGTCATCTTGATGAAATGGACCTTCGACAAGTTTTCCGGAAATTCCAGCTTGATACACTTGTCGGTCGTATCTTCGTTGCTGTCGACAGTCGTTTCCTTTTCCCAAGCTACGGATGCATCCATATTCAGAACCTGTACTTTTGCCGTCAGGCCTTTATGCGTGCCAGCGCTGTAGTTGACCACTTCTACCTCGTCCGTTGCCGGATTCCACTGGATATGCAGCGGCTCGGAAGCCTTCTTGATAGCAAAATAGGCGGCAGTCGGTTCGAAATAGTAATCATACGTCTGCCATACCATTGAAGGCCAACAGGAATGCTCATCCACATCAGCAGACCTTTGCGATTCTGGCTTCTGGACTCGAACAAACTGCGGTGGCCGTCGTAGTTCACCCACTGTGCCAATTCGGCAAACTCTTTCGCATTCTGCGGTTCGCCATACCCTTTCGCGATGATCTCGTTAAAAGAGGTACAGCCCTGTGCCCCTTCTCGTATAGTCATGCATCCCCCATTCGTTATCCTGCGGCCAGATCCCTTTCGGCGAGAACGTGCGGAGCATGCTTTCATAGGTCATGACGTTCGGCATGCCTCGTTCGCTATGGAACTTGTCGTTACCGGTCTTCAGCGTGAAATATTCTTTTGCCGGAAGCATACGGTAGGGGCCGTGACCGCTCACCACATCGTCAGCCGAGCTGGAGATATAATGGATATCCGGATGGTCTTCCTTGATGATACGGCGCAACGCCTTGTCGATCTGTTCGGGCGGGAATCCTTCGTTACGTCCGCAATAGATTCCGATAGACGCATGGCTGCGAATCCGTTTCACATAATCTTCCGCATTGGCGATAAACATTTCCGGATAATACGGATCAGGTCCGTCGGCCGGGTTAGCCAGCCAGAAGTCCTGCCAGATCATGATACCGTGGCGGTCGCAAGCCTCATAAAGCTCCTCGTCGCCGATCATGCCCGACCCAGTTACGCATCATCGTAAAGTTCATATCGGCATGGTAAGCCACGGCAA
>ENA-OQCS01001268-OQCS01001268.1-human-gut-metagenome-genome-assembly--contig:-NODE-1268-length-13274-cov-3.378033_pt1 | contig 13274 bp, 17 predicted proteins | sample MGYA00242757_ERZ504575 | MGnify/ENA primary metagenome ERZ504575 (study PRJEB26092, sample SAMD00036297) | human gut metagenome | host: Homo sapiens | study: EMG produced TPA metagenomics assembly of...
GGTCCGGCGCGGCGGGCCGGTCGGCCCGCGAGCGCATGGAGTAGTACGTCGACCTCGCGACGCCGAGGAGCCTGCACTGCGCTGATATGGGGTAGCGGCCCTCGTTGGCCGCTATGGCCCTCACTTTCGAGCGTATATCAGCGCCGCTTGTTTTAAGACGTCGACCTCCATCCGGAGCCTGCGGTTCTCGCGCTCGAGCTCCAGGATCCGGTTCTGCTCGGGCGTGCGGTTGTCCGCGGCGCGCGGCGAGCCGGTCGCGTTTATCGACTTGATCCACCTCTCCACGGTGCTCTTGCCGAGGTCGTACTCGTCCATGATCTCGCGCTTGGGCTTGCCGGCGTTGTAGAGGTCGACTATCTGCCTCTTGAACTCGTCGGTGAAATGCCTCGGGTGCCTGGGTCCCTCATATACGGCCCTCCCGTCTCCTGCGCCCCTCCCGGAACTGTCCACATCAGTGTAGCCAATCCAGGAGAGCCGCTGCTTCGAGCGCGAGAGGTCGTCCCTCGCGTCCTCGAGCGCCCTGGTCAGGTCGCGGGCGGCCTCGCACTCGTCGTCGGGGACCCACACCTCGACCACGTTGCCGACCGACAGCATGCGGGCGAGGAACTCGGCGTCGTTGCGGTCGTTCTTCCTGCGCCTGTCCGCGCTGGGCTTGATCATCTTCGAGACGGCGCCGACCACGCAGTCGACCCCCAGGCCGGAAAGCCTCTTCTGCAGGTCGAAGCCCGTGACCCCGGACTCGTACACGCACCTGGCCCTGGGGTCCACGGAACGGACCCACTCCGCGACGGCGCGGCGCGTAGCCGAAGGTCGCGGCACGTACCTCCCGGTCATGACGTCGAGGGAGACGGCCTTTATCGAGCGGGCGTGGACGTCGAGGCCGACGAAGGTGGTAGTATCGAGCATGGGAGCCCCTTCCATGAATGCGGCGTGGCCGCCACGGTTGGATTAGACACTCACCATTGTCGGCCTAATCCGCGGTCTTTCATGCAGCAGGGGCTCTCAATGTTTTTATGTCCTGCTCATATCGTCTCTGTCGGCAGCTGGGGACACTCCTTATCTCTTCTAACTAGTCATTCAAGAACGTCCCCAATGACTAGGTGGGGAAGGCGTGAGACAATGGTGGGCGTTGTGTTGTTCGCGCTAAGGAGTTGCCATGTTGTTGTGTCCCGTTTGCATGAACCGTTGGTGGACGATGAGCGTGGGGCCGCATGTGCGGGCGGACACCGGTTTGACCGTGCGCGCGAGGGTTATCTATATCTACTGCGCTCGTCCAAGAGCGGCGACTCCATGGGCGATCCCAAGTCGCAGGCACGCAGCCGTCGTGACTTTCTAAACCGTGGCTACTATGCGCCGTTGCGCGATGCAATGGTCGAGCTGGTGCGTGAGCGGGCGGCTGGGTGCGCTGCGTCTACGAACGGCCCCATGACGTTGCTCGATATTTGCTGCGGCGAGGGCTACTACACCAGCGCCATGGGCGCGGTGCCGGGTGTGGATGCTTACGGTTTCGACCTGGGCAAAGAGATGGTACGCCTTGCCGCCAAGCGCGGCGATGCGACCTATTTCGTGGCCAACATGAAGGACGTCCCCGTGGCCGATGGCGCCTTCGATATGGTGACCGAGCTCTTTGCCCCCTTTAACGAGCGCGAGTTTGCCCGCGTGCTGGCACCCGAGGCTCGCTCTACACCGTGGTGCCGGGTGCCGTCATCTCTTTGGGCTCAAGGAGGTGCTCTACGACACGCCGTACCTTAACGATGAGAAGCTGCCGAAGACCACCGAGCTCGAGTTGGTCGGAACGCAGCGGGTGTCTGCGAATATTACGCTCCAGACCCAGGCCGATATCGAGGCGGTGTTCCAGATGACGCCGTACTACTACCGCACGCGCCCTGCCGACAAAGAGCGCCTGGCAAACCTGGAAACGCTCCAGACCGATATCGACTTCATCATCGCCGAGTACCGCCACAGCTAACAACCTGCCAAAAAGGGACAGGTTTATTTTGGTAGGTTTTATCTGGGCAAACGTAAAGGGCCGACCGCGGAGATGCGCGATCGGCCTTTTTAGTTGCCTGGCTGCAGGGTTATGAGAAGCGAGCGCTTATAGGCGGTCCTTGTTCTCGGCCTTAACGGCGTGTGCCTGCTGAACAAAGAACAGGTCGTACACCACGATGACAAAGGCGCCAAAGTTGATGGCGTCGCCGCCAAACGCGGGAAGCGTGAGCACCGCTTGGGCAAGCGTGGCGACCGCGGCAACAATACCGAGCTTAAACGCGCCGTCCACCTGCGAAGGCTTGTTGGCGCCCTTGATACCGGCGACGCTGCGGCAAGGTCGACGAGACCCTTGGCGATAAGCACGACCGCTGCGAGTGTGGCGTACGAACCGTACGTGGAATCGAGACCGCCCGTGGCAATACCGACGCGGCGGTGACGAGGCTGGCGATGCCCAAAACAAAGTAGATGAGAGCAAGGATTTTGAGAGTCTTGCGAGTGAAGCTCATGGCTGGTCCTTTCGATACGAGTACGCCAACTTGGCGCACCCAATGTACTGCACATATGGTGAAGCACATTGTAGTTCAACGCGGCGATGCATGCGTTTGAAAGCGCATTGAGCCGCGCAGCCAAGCCCAACCTTTCAAAAAGGAAGGCTGGGCGTAAGTCAAATCGATGGCAGCGTATGCGCGGCGCTGCGATGATGGGTCCATGGTAAGAGCTGGTCTCAAGGAGGAGCCATGATGTACGGAGCAGGGCAAGTGCATGAGCCGCGGTCGTGGGAAGGCGCATGAGTGATTCTGCGATCGCTGCCGTGTGCACGGGATTGATGACGGTGCTTTGCATTGGGATGCTGTGGGCCATGTCGCATGTGGGACAATAGCGAACGGTTGGGTGCTGACATAAACGGTGCCCCGCGTATTCGTTTTGCTTGTTAAGGAGTGTCCATGGGCGTCGTCGATCCCTTATCTGTTGCTCGGGCCGCGGGGCTTGAGCTGATCGGGAAGCCCGAGGGCCTCACGCTCACCGACGGCACGATGGAGCTGCGCGCGGATTTTGGCCGCATGCTGCCGCGACTCAAGCAGGGCCGTCTGCAGCAAGAGCTGTTGGTAAAGGCCGCGCGCACAAAAGGCATCGAGAGCCCATGGGCGATTGACGCCACGGCAGGCTTTGGCGAGGATTCGCTGCTGCTGGCGGCTGCGGGTTTTGCCGTCGATCTGTATGAGCAGGATTGCGTGATCGCGGCGCTCCTCAAGGATGCCTTGGATCGCGCGGCAGATGATCCGGCGCTTGCGACAGCCGTGGCGCGCATGCGCTTACATGCGGGCGAGGACAGCATTGCCGGCCTTCGCCATACAGCTGAGCTGATCGGGCAGGGCGAGCTCACCGTTCCTGACGTGGTGTATCTGGACCCCATGTTTCCCGGACGCACCAAGAGCGCGGCGGTTAAAAAGAAGTTCCAACTCTTGCATCATCTGGAACAGCCGTGCGCCGATGAGGAGACGTTGGTCGAAGCTGCGCTTGCGGTGCACCCGCGCAAGGTCGTTATCAAGCGACCGGTGAAGGGGCCACTGCTTGCCGGCGTTAAGCGAGCTATCAACTTGCGGGCAAGGCCGTTCGTTACGATGTTTTGGTGCCGCCGCGCCCGTAGCTTGCGTGCGATGGCTGGCGCTCCGTCAATGCCGTGCCGATGCGGCGCCTATTTCCAAGGGTGCGACGTCAGGTGCCATCCGCCGCAGTATTCGCATTTGTAGCAGGCCAAACCGCGCCGCCCGCGTTTTCGCAGTCGGCCATAACGGCCTCGGCCTCGGCGCGCGTGTCGTAACGGTTTTTGCGCTCGCACGACTTGTAGCGCCAGGCTCATCGCGCTCGGCGTCCAGGGCGTCGCGGCGCTCGTCCTCGCGTGCAAACAGGTCGCTCATATCGCCGCCGGTGGCAGTGCTCAAAAACTCGCTTTTTGCTTTTGACCAGGCGGCTCGCTTTTTGCTCCCCATCTGCATCGCGCCCCTCTCCAAACGTTGGTATCATTGCTCAATCAAAGTGATACCAATAAACGTGAGGTCGCCGCGTGATGATCAGAAAAACCCTCGATACCGACATTCCCGCTGTCATGGCTATCTATGACGCGGCCCGCGCCTTTATGCGCGCGCATGGCAACGCCACACAGTGCCCGAGGGCACGCCTTCTGCCGAGCAACTGGCTGCCGATATCGCCGCCGGTGGCAGCTATGTGTGCGAAGTCGATGGCCGCGTGGTGGCGACGTTTGCCTTTTTGCCCGGCCCGGACGAGTGCTATGACGTAATTGAGGATGGTCAATGGCGCAGCGACACTCCGTACGCCGTGCTGCACCGTGTGGCGTCCGATGGCACCGTGCACGGTATCGCGGCTGCGATGTTTGCCTTTGCCAAGGAGCGTGCCGATCACCTGCGCATCGACACGCATCAGGACAACCTGCCATGCAGGGAGCCATCGCCAAGGCCGGGTTTAAGCGCGCCGGTATCGTATATGTGTCGGACGGTACGCCGCGCGTCGCGTTTGATTGGCTGCGCGAGGCATAAAGGCCGAGTCACATACCAGCGTTTCACCGAAATGAAAATGGCCCCGAGTGGGGCCATTTTGGTAAAACGCGTTGTTGTGGGGCTCGCGTTGCTACCGTCCCAGATGACCCCGGGCACACAAAAAAGGGAGGTGCCGGCTTTCGCAAGGCGCGAACCTACGAAAATCGCCGCGCGGCAACGCGGGGCGATGAGCTCGGTCGGGGGATAGGCCCGCTTCGCCCGCCGGCCCGTAAATTGTATCATCCAGTGTGGAACGAGGATGCCCGTTGCCGCGTGCGATGGGCTTGCAATAAGAGGAGAGCCATGTCGAAGCAAGCGGTCGTTGGAATTGTGGCGCATGTCGATGCCGGCAAGACCACGCTGGCCGAGGCCATGCTGTTCAACGCGGGTCGCATTCGCAAGCGCGGCCGCGTGGACGATGGTGATTCGCATCTGGACACTGACGCGATCGAGCGCGAGCGTGGCATCACGATCTTCTCGTCGCAGGCCGTACTCGACCATGGCGATACCCACGTCATGCTCGTGGATGCACCGGGGCATGTCGATTTTTCGGCCGAGGCGGAGCGCACATTGCGCGCGCTGGACTACGCGATTTTAGTTGTGGGCGCCAACGACGGCGTGCAGGGGCACACCGAAACCCTGTGGCGCCTGCTTGCACGCTATGACATCCCGACGTTCATCTATATCAACAAAATCGATTTGGAGAATCCCGGCCGCGATGTTTTGCTGGCACAACTTGCAACGTCTTTCCGAGGGCTGCCTGGATGCCAGCGAACTGCTGGCGGGCGGCTCCGTTCAGGAGGACGCTGCTGCGTTGGACGAGGCGGCGCTCGAGGAGTTTCTTGAGGCGGGTGAGCTTTCTGTCGCAATGCTGTCACGCATGGTTGCCGAGCGCAAATTGTTTCCCTGCTTTGCGGGATCGGCGCTCAAGGACCAGGGTGTGGCAGAGCTGCTCGACGGCATATGTGCTCTGATGCGCGAGCGAACATGGCCCCAGGAGTTCGCCGCGCGTGTCTACCGCGTGAGTCGTGGAGAGCGTGGCGAGCGTCTTGCCTGGGTCAAGGTGACGGGCGGCATGCTGCATGCCAAGCAGATGATTAGCGGACGTTCCGGTGCCGAGGCATGGGAGCAGAAGGTCGATCAGGTGCGCATCTATAACGGCGAGAAGTATGAGCTTGCCCAAGAAGTTGCCGCTGGCGGTATTTGTGCCGTGACGGGTCTTGCGCACGTTCGCCCAGGGGACGCCCTGGGTGCGGAGCCCGCGGGCGATGCGCCTGTCATTGCGCCGGTTCTCACCTATACGGTGCTTCCGGGCGAACACGATGTCCACGCGGTGTTCAAAGCACTGACAGAGTTAGCGGACGAAGATCCTATGCTCGGCGTAAGCTGGAATACTCATCTGGAGCAGATTCACCTGCAGCTGATGGGCGCCGTGCAACTCGAGGTCGTGCAGCGGGTGTTGGCAGATCGTTTTGGCCTTTCGATTGCGTTTGAGCCCGGCGGCATTCTCTATAAGGAGACTATTTCGCAGCCGGTCGAGGGCGTGGGCCACTTTGAGCCGCTGCGCCACTATGCCGAGGTGCATCTGCGTTTGGAGCCGTTACCGGCGGGCTCGGGCGTGCAATTTGGCACCGTGACCTCGACTGACGAGCTCGACTTGAACTGGCAGCGTCTGGCGCTCACCAACGCCATGGACGCGATCACCTGGGCGTGCTGACTGGCTCGCCCGTCACCGATGTGCGCATTACGCTCACGGCGGCCGTGCGCATGCCAAACACACCGAGGGCGGCGATTTTCGCCAGGCCACGTACCGCGCGATTCGCCAGGGGTTCATGCAGGCGCGTGAGGCGGGCGCGGCGGTGCTGTTGGAGCCGTGGTACCACTTTGAGCTCGAGGTGCCGGGGGAGTGTGTGGGCCGGGCGCTTTCGGATGCTACGCGTATGGGTGCCGAGTACGAGCCGCCGACGATGGCGGGAGACCGCGCCAAGCTCATGGGCCGCGTGCCGGCATCCGAAGTGCAGGATTACGCGCTGGAGGTGGCTGCCTATACGAGTGACCGCGGGCATCTGTACCTGGAGTTTGCCGGCCACGCGCCCTGTCATGATGCTGAGCGCGTAATTGAGGCGGCCGCCTATAAGCCCGAGGCCGATCTGCCCAATACGCCCGACTCGGTCTTCTGCTCTCATGGCGCCGGCTACACCGTCAAGTGGCACGACGTCCCCGCCACGGCGCACGTAAAGGTCGATCCCGCCACCTTTCGCCCCTGGCGAGCAGCAGACGCCGAGTTTTTCGGTCACATGTGACAAAGGGACAGTTCCTTTGTCACATGCTATTGGTATAACTCGGTACAAGTTGGTATAACTATTGCCAAGGTTTGCCAATCCGAGGAGGCCGACATGAATCCAAATCCCTTTAAGCCCACGGCTGGCAAGCGGCCTCCGATACTCATCGGTCGCGAGTCGGTCATCGAAGATTTCGAGGAAGGGCTCGATAACGGCGCCGGAGCGCCGGGCAGGCTCATACTCATTACGGGAAACCGCGGTTGCGGCAAGACGGTTCTCCTGCGGGAGCTGCAACGTCTAGCCAATGAGCGCGGATGGGCGGTTGTCTCCGATTCCGCTTCGCTTGGCTTATGCGACCGCTTGGCCGATGCACTTCGCTCGAATAAACCCGTTGTGACGTCAATGGAACTCAGTCCATCATTCGGGCGCATGTCGGTCGAGGCGGCGCGTGCAAAGGGTGAAACGCTGCGCGGGCTGGTCAACGAGCGCCTTAAGAAGCTCGATCCAGGCAAAGGCATGCTGTTTGCGATTGACGAGGCACAATCGGCGTCTATCGAGGAGCTGGCGGCCCTTGCCGTTCTCTATCAGCAGGTGCTCGGAGACCAGGATGCCACGGGCTTGTCCGATAGCGACCAGCGCGGTCTTGCGCTGGTGTTTGCCGGCTTACCCAGTATGGTTGACGATCTGCTCGAAGAGCCGAGCGTGACGTTTTTGCGGCGTGCCCAGCAGCGTACGCTGGGGGCGATTTCTTTGCCCAAGGTGCGCGATTCATATATCCAGACGGTCAAAAACGCTGGTCTTTACGTTGACGCGGGGACGGCGGATCTTGCGGCACACAAGAGCATGGGGCATCCCTATATGGTTCAGCTGGTGGGCTATTACATGTGGCGCTCTGCTGTCCGGCGTGGCTCGCAAGTCATCGAAAGGCACGATGTCGAGGATGGCCATGCGGATGCCGTCTCCGAGTCTACGAAGCGGTTGACGCGCCTCTATATTACGGGCTGCGCAGTCCACAGCGCCTTTTTATCGAGGCCATGGCGGTTGACGAGGGCAAACCGACTCGCATGGCGGATATCATTGAGCGCTGCGATCGCACCCAGAGCTGGGCGAGCAAATATCGCGCAAGCCTGATTCGCGAGCGTGTCATCGAGGCTGCCGGATACGGCCTCGTCCGATTTACCGTGCCCATGCTGGCGCGTACGTTCGCGATCGAGTTTTATGGCATGAGTAGGGTGATAAAGGTGACGGAACAGAAGATGAGCCCGCAGGCTATCGAGGTACGCGGCGCGCGCGTCCATAACCTCAAAGACATCGATATCGATATTCCGCTGGGAAAGCTGGTGGGTATTGCCGGCGTATCGGGTTCGGGCAAGAGTTCGCTGGCACTGGGGGTTCTTTATGCCGAGGGTTCGCGCCGCTACTTGGAAGCGCTCAGCACCTATACTCGACGTCGCCTGACGCAGGCCGAACACGCCCAGGTGGATGAGGTATTGCACGTACCGGCGGCGCTCGCATTGCATCAGCGCCCCAGCGTGCCGGGCGTGCGCTCGACCTTTGGTACCATGACCGAGCTCAACAACAGCCTGCGCCTGCTCTTTAGCCGTTGCGCCCATCACGTGTGTCCGCACTGCGGGGCGCGCGTGGAGCCGAGCCTTAACGTGGCTGCGGGCCTGTCGCTCACGTGCCCTGCATGCGGTCGCGAGTTCTACGCGCCGAGCGCCGAGGACCTTGCCTTTAACAGCGGCGGTGCCTGTCCCACCTGCGGCGGCACCGGTGTCATGCGCGAGGTGGACGAAGCGAGCCTGGTGCCCGATGAGTCAAAGACTATCAACGAGGGCGCGGTGCTTCCCTGGGGTACGCTCATGTGGGATCTGATGAAGCAAGTGGCTGGCGAGATGGGCGTGCGCACCGATGTGCCGTTTAACCAGCTCACGCCTGAAGAACGCGACATCGTGTTCCACGGCCCGGCGGTTAAGAAGCACATTCTCTACGTTCCCAAAAACGGCGAGGGTGCCACGCCGCTCGACTTCACCTATTACAACGCCGTCTATACCGTCGAGAATGCGCTCGCCAAGGTTAAGGACGACAAGGGCCTCAAACGCGTTGCGCGCTTTTTGCGCGAGGGAGCATGCCGCGATTGCGGCGGCACGCGTCTCTCCGAGGCTGCGCGCCAGCCCCAGGTGTGCGGTATCAATCTGGCGCAGGCCGCGGCTATGACGCTGGGTGAGGCGATTGAGTGGGTGCGCGGGGTGCCCGCATCCTTGCCGCCCGAGATGCGGCCCATGGCGACGGATATCTGCGATTCGTTTTTGAGCGTGGCCCGTCGTCTGGTCGACCTGGGTCTCGATTACCTTTCACTCGACCGCGCTGGTGCCACGCTCTCCACGGGTGAGCGCCAGCGCGTTCAGCTCGCCCGCGTGGTGCGCAACCGATCGACGGGCGTGCTCTATGTGCTGGACGAGCCTTCGATCGGCTTACATCCCGCCAATGTCGACGGCTTGGTGGGCGTGATGCGCGATCTGGTGGATGACGGCAACACCGTGGTTGTTGTCGACCACGATACGCGCGTACTGGCGGAAGCGACTATCTGGTCGAGATGGGCCCCGTTGCCGGAGCAGGCGGCGGCAGTGTAATCGCCGCTGGTACGGTAGACGAGGTCGAGCAATCGCAGGGCAGCCGTATCGCGCCGTTTTTGCGCGCCGAGCTCAAGCGCTTGCGTCCGCAGGTGACTGACGACGAAATGTTCGACCAGGGACATATCCGCATGGCAACCGATGCCATCCATACCGTCAAGCCGCTCGAGGTTGATATCCCGCGCGGCCGCCTTGTCGCGGTAACGGGCGTTTCGGGTTCGGGTAAGACGACGCTCGTGCTCGAGACGCTCATTCCTGCACTTAAGGCGCAGGCAGCTGGCGAGCGCTTGCCGGGGCACGTGCGTTGGGTCGATGCCGAGGCATTGGCCGCGCAAATCTGATTGACGCTACGCCCATCGGCGCCAACGTACGCTCGACGGTAGCGACCTATGCCGACATTCATGACGAGCTGCGCCGCGCCTTCGCCCGTACGCCCGAGGCTAAGGCAGCGGCTACAAGGCGGGCGCCTTTAGCTACAACACCGGCGCCTTGCGCTGCCCTACGTGTGACGGCACGGGCTCGATATCGCTCGACGTGCAGTTTTTGCCCGACGTCGAGATCATCTGCCCGGCATGCGTGGTTCGCGCTACGCCGAGGCCGCCTCGCATATCCATCGCGAGGGCAAGGACGGGAGCTTGCTTACGTTGCCGCAGCTCATGGACATGAGTGTGGACGAGCCCTCGACGCCACGGTGGGACTCAAGAAAGTCCAGGCGCGCTTGCAGACCTTGCATGACCTAGGCTTGGGCTATCTCACGCTCGGTGAGCCCACGCCGGCGTCTCGGGCGGCGAGGCACAACGCCTTAAGCTCGCGAGCGAGATGGGCCGCGTGCAGGACGATGCCGTGTTCGTATTCGACGAGCCCACGATCGGACTACATCCGCTCGATGTTCAGGTGTTGCTGAGTGTGTTCGACGGCCTTGTTTCCAAGGGCGCCACGGTTATCGTGATCGAACACGATCTCGACCTTATCCGTAACGCCGATTATGTGATCGACATGGGCCCGGGCGGTGGCGACGCCGGCGGGCAAATCGTCTGCGCCGGCACGCCGGCGGATATCGCTGCCTGTCCCAAGAGCGTTACTGGCCGCTACCTATAGACAATGAGGCAAAGGGACAGTCCTTTGCCTCATTGATGCCTATTTCACGCACTGAGCGGAGAGATAGTCGCGGAAGAATGGCAATTCAAATGCGACGAGCCCTCGTCCTCGCTCCCCGATGATGCCGGCGTCTATCATGCGGCGTCGGTAGCGGGAGACCTGCTGCGGCGAACGCCTAAGGCGCTCGACAAGGTCAGCGGTGGTGGACTCTTCCTCGTCATCGAGCATGGCGATGAGGAATCGCTTGTCCTCTGCAGTGAGTTCCCGATAGGTTGCCGCGAGGATTCGGTTGTCCATCTCGTCGCGCGCGATTTTGATTCCCAGGTCAAGTCGCGTGACGAGATCTCCTTCGAATCGCTTGTGAGATCCCAGGCACGGTAGCCTACGAGTTGCAATAGGAAGGGAAAACCAGAGATCGAGCGAACGGCTCTATCGATTCCCTCAGCATCTGCCAAGCGATCGTTTTCCTGGATCGTGCGAATCAAGGCCTCGCGTACGTCATAGTCGGCAATGCGACCCAGATGATATTGTTGGGCGCGGCGAAGGAACGAGACCGTCTTGTGGTTCAGCAACGTCGAGACGTTGTTGGGAAGTCCCGCCATGAGCAGGGCGACGCGTTTCCCATCGGTCACAAGTCTGATACGTCGCTGCGAGCTGAATCATCTCGTCGAGTGTCGGGTCCACCTCGTCAACCGTGACGAGCAGACCGGTGCCCGCCTCGTTGAGCTGGTCGATGATGTCGCTCATGCGATAACGCCAGGTTGAGGCATCGTGGACACGATTGACCTCGATGCTGCCGAGCGGTGCAATTCCGAGGCCGGTGACTTCGAAGTGGTTGGACGGGTCGATGAGATGGGCTGCGGCGCGTTTCGCCCCGAACTCGAGTTCCTCAAGCATTCCCGGGAGCGCGGTCGTCTTTACGGCTATCCAGCCGTGGGATTCCGCCCTTGTCGCGAGCGACGACATGAGAGCGGTTTTACCGGTTCCACGCGCGCCTGAGAAGATCGAGGTCAATTCTGGGCGCCTGCGCTGGCTCAAGAAGCACGGTCCAAATCCCGAATAATCTGTTGTCTGCCAGCGAGATGGGCGGGAACCTCACCAAAACTGGGGGTAAACGGGTTCTCGAGATATTCCACAAGGCTCTCCTTTCACACCGCCGTTTAACTTCATTTTACTTTAGTTAATTCTGATTAAAAGTGAGGCTCTTTATCTAGAGCATCAATTAGGCGTGTGCGCCATCGGCGCGGCGCTTGAATGTGACAAAGGGACAGTTCCTTTGTCACATTCCCGGAAAGCCTGTTTGGCGCAGGGCTTCGTAGAGGACGATGGCGGCGCTGTTGGAGAGGTTGAGTGCGCTGATGCGGTAGTCGTCCGGATTGACGAAGTTGCCGCAGATGTCCTGCCGAAGGATGGCTTCGTGGCCGTCCTCGGTATGCCCGAGCGATTCCTCGTGGCTTCCCAGCCTCGGCGTTATCGAGCGAGTCGCAATCGCGCAGCATAGGGATGCGCTCGCAGCGCTCGGGCGCGCGGCGAGCAGCGGCTCGGGAATGCCCGAGCTCTCGCTGCCAAAGACCAAGTAGTCGCCGTCGCGGTAGGTGCTCTGCGCATAGGTGCGGCGTGCCTTTTTGGTCAGCAGATGCAGGCGTTCGTCGGCAGGGGAGAGGCCATTGCGCGCAAGGAAATCCTCCCAGCTGGCATAGGTGGTCACGTCCAAGTTTTGCCAGTAGCCCAGGCCGGCGCGACGTGCCGTTTTGTCGTCGAGCGAGAAGCCCAGCGGCTCCACCAGATGCAGGCGGCGCCGGTAACCACGCAGGTGCGGCCGATATTGCCCGTATTGGCCGGAATCTCGGGCGCATACAGCACAATGTTGAACATGAATCTCCTTGGCTCAGAACGAAAAACCACCACGAAGGGGACAGGCACCTTCGTGGTGGTTTGGCGGTTACGTAGCGGAAAAATGTCCGCTTGGATAAACCTAGGCGCGGTGCCAGTCGGTCAGGCAGGCATCGAGGGAGGCGATGAGCGCATCCTTGTCCATGTGACGGCCGATGATGCACAGGCTCGTCATGCGGTCGCCCGTCTCGTCGTCCCAAATCTGCATGATCTCGGGGTTCTCGTCGATGATCTTCTGCTTCTCGCCCTCGGGCGCCGAGTCGACAAACAGGCCGTTCTCCATCAGGCGCATCTGGTGGCCGGCCTGCTCGAACATGTAGCACATGTCCGGATCGCCGGTCTGCCACAGCGGGCCCTTGACGCGAATGACCTCGTCGGGCCACTCCTGCTCAACAAAATCGGTGAACTTTTGCAGGTCAAACGGCTTGCGGCGCGAGTACACAAAGGTCTCGATGTCGTACTCGAGCACCTCGGGGTCGTCGTGCTCCTCGGGATGCTCCATGGCCTCGATCCAGGCGGCGGAGTTGTAGGCGCGCATAAAGTCGAAGCGGTCGGTGTCGAGCAGCTCCTCCATGGGGACCTCGCCGTTTTGGGCCTCGACGATCACGGCGTCTTTCTGCAGGCTGCGCACGATGGCCTTAAGCTCGGCGATCTGCTCAGGGCTCACGGTATCGGTCTTGTTGAGGATCAGCGTGGAGCAGAACTCGATCTGCTGGATGAGCAGACTCTCGATGTCGTCCTCGTCGATATCCTCTGCCAGCAGGTCGCGACCGCCGTTGAACTCGTCGTACATGCGGGCGCAGTCGACCACGGCCACGATGTTG
>ENA-OQCS01001269-OQCS01001269.1-human-gut-metagenome-genome-assembly--contig:-NODE-1269-length-13272-cov-2.214150_pt1 | contig 13272 bp, 13 predicted proteins | sample MGYA00242757_ERZ504575 | MGnify/ENA primary metagenome ERZ504575 (study PRJEB26092, sample SAMD00036297) | human gut metagenome | host: Homo sapiens | study: EMG produced TPA metagenomics assembly of...
GTACTCATCTTGAAGAAATTGAGTATCTGGCAGGCGAATTTTTCGCTATAGGCCATATTGTTTAGTTTTTTGTTTTTTTACCTGTCCCCAAAAGTACCTACAGGGAAATTTATCTTCTATAGACCCATGAAGTTTTTCAAGAAATCAGTAGCCCCGGCTGGTATAAGAATAAGCAGTGCCGTAAGCAGACGTCGGTACCATAGCGTCCTAAGGGACGCATTGCGGTCGTATTGTGACCGCTTATGTACCGCTACGCTCTGCGACAGAGCGCGAGCGTGCCGCGTTTCTTATACCAGCCAAGGGCTACGGGATTATTTCACTAACTCTCAAGTTACATTACAAAATGAAATAAGATCTGCAACGCTTATGATCGATTTTCTGTTTTCATTCGTCGTTTCGCCTCATACATTTTGGCATCGGCCGCCCGGACACATCGTCCATGGAATGGGGCATATTATGGGTCAGTACGGAATATCCCATGGCTACAGTAATGGGATGCTCGGAACCGTCCGGAAGCTTCAGAACTCCCAGAGACGCTTCGAAATCTCTTTGCAGCTTGAGAAATTCTTTTTCAGAATCAGCTGCGGTCGACAGAAATACGAACTCATCTCCGCCGGATCCGGTAACATTTTCCTAAGGAACCGAGATGTGCAACAGAGTATCCGCTACCCGGCGGATCATTTCATCACCGCTTTGGTGACCGTAGGTGTCGTTCACATATTTGAGGTTATTCACATCGTACAGTGCCAGCAACACATGAAAATTATGGGATGCGTCCAGTCTTTTCAATTCTTCCATATAGGAAGTACGGTTCAGCAGGTCAGTCAGGCCATCGCGATAAGCCAGGCGGCTGAGCAGCTGCATGCGAACGCCTTCCTGATAGTTGGTCATGAGGCGCAGGGTAACCTGGACTGCTTCCATGATCAGGAACAGAAGCACACCGATCCGTGTGAAGAAGCTGGTCTCGGGAGCACTGCCGAACCATAGCAGCAGGATATCCAGTAGAACGCCAAAGCACAGACACAGAATTCCAAGGTTATGATATAGATTGTGCTTCAGATGCTGCTTTTGATTCTGATAAAATCCCTTGCCGATGGCGTAGATAACAAGCGCGATCAGAATGCTAAAAGTAATATGGGTCAGACGAAGACTTTCATGGAAGTCCTTGCGACCGGTCAGATTCAGGCAAAAACGTATACTGAAATCCATGACACTGATCAGACATGCTGCCTGTACCATCACAGGGGAGTACTCTGTATACATTTTGCCAAGGTACAGAAACAGTGGAATGGTGATCAGCATCATAAAGTTCCGCAATTGTATGATAAATATGGCTATTACGCAGGATCAGCTGCAGCATACGGTTATCTGCCAACATGAAGATACCGATATTCAGGGCAAACAATCCCAGATAAAACATCTCACTGCCAATGATGTGCTTCTTGTGTAATGGCAGATAAAACAGGATAAATGCCAGACCAAGATGGGCGATCAGGAAGCTGATACCGAATCCGGGTGCCTTGTCGCGGATGCGGCTTATCAGGATATCTTCACTACGTCCCAGATACATATCATTGATTTTGCCACTGCCGTCTCCGTAAGGATTATCGATCACCAGGGTGAGCGTGCGCCCGGAATCTTCCCGGTAGATCGGCAGAGAGACATAAGAGGCTCCCGGTGTCTTGCCGAAGAAAAATCCCTCCGGCTGCATGGTCTCATAGATCTGCCGGCCGTCTATCAGGATCGTCACATTGGAACTTTTATAAAAAAAGAAAAGTGCCATGTCGTGAGTCAGCGCAGGAAGCTTCTTGGTCACTGTGCAGGTGCCGCTGATATGGGAAAAATCAACGGGGCTTCCATCGGAGGTGGTCCAGCCTTCTGAAAAGTCAATATAATCCGATATTGCCGGCTCACGGTTCTGCCTGGGCAGACTGTAGTACAGTACCGTAAAAATCACAGAGCACATGATCAGGAAAACAGTCCACGTGTAATGGAATATGAAGTTTTGTGATTGTTCGTGTTAGTATTCATATGAATTATATTATAGTAATCAGGTACCATAAAAGTCAATGTCTGTGTTGGTCAGATCAATGACTAAAGATAAAAAAACGTTGCAATGGGTGAAAAAGTATGCTATTGTGATTTTGTTGCCGCTTTAGTGCGGTAAAGATTTACTCTGGAGAGTCCTTTCACGGAAAGCAATTATCATATTTCCGTATAAAAGGCGCCGAAGGTGTACGGCAGTAAAGCTGCCAATCTCTCAGGCAAAAGGACAGAGCATCTATATGCTTATTCCCATTCTCTTCGGAAGAAATCAATCTACGATAGGACGTCACAAGAGGTGACGGAAGGAGAGGGAATATGTTAGACATGATTAGTAACTTCTGACCACAGTGGATGATTTCGTCTGGGGCATCCCCCTGATCGTCCTCATTCTGGCTACGGGCCTTTTTCTCACAGCCAGACTTCGTTTTTTGCAGATCACGAAGCTTCCCCATGCAATCAAACACTTAATTGCCAATGAAAAGTCGGGCGAAGACGGCGAAGTATCCAGTTTCGCGGCACTGTGTACGGCATTGTCCGCTACCATCGGAACCGGTAATATCGTTGGTGTGGCAACGGCTATTGTAGCAGGTGTCCCGGAGCTTTGTTCTGGATGTGGATCGCTGCGCTGGTAGGTACGGCTACGAAGTATTCCGAGTGCTGCTGGCGGTGAAATATCGTGTGGTAGCAGAGGACGGACACATCATCGGCGGACCCTTCTACTATATTGAGAACGGTATGGGCAAGAGCTGGAAATGGCTGGCGAAGATCTTCGCTTTTATGGTGTATGCGTAGGATTGTTCGGTATCGGAACCTTTACCCAGATCAACGGTATCACCAGTGCGGTACATAATTTCTTCGATGCAAACAATGCACATACCGTACAGCTCTTCGGCATGGACTATTCCTGGAGCGTGGTGATCTCCGGAATCCTTTTGACCATCTGCGTGGCACTGGTTGTTATCGGTGGATTAAAACGTATCTCCACCGTGGCACAGGTCATCGTTCCTTTTATGGCAGTGACTTATGTAGTAGCCTGCCTGTTAGTACTGATCTTTAACGTAACTGCCATTCCCTCTGCTATTGTGACCATCGTACAGAGTGCCTTCGGTATGCGTGCCGTAGCCGGCGGTGCTTTGGGAGCGGTTATCATGGCAATGCAGAAGGGTATTGCGAGAGGTATTTTCTCCAACGAAGCAGGTATCGGTAGTGCACCGATCGCAGCGGCTGCAGCGCAGAACGACTCTCCTGCCAAACAGGGTCTGATCTCAATGCTGGGTACCATCATTGATACTCTGATCATTTGTACCATGACCGGTCTTACGATCGTAATTACCGATTCCTGGAACGTAGGTCTGGACGGCGTGGATGTTACCACCAGAGCTTTCCAGCAGGGGCTGCCTTTTAACAGCTCTATTGCATCCTTTATCCTGATGGTATGCCTGGTATTCTTTGCATTTACCACGATCCTCGGTTGGGATTACTACAGCGAGAGATGCCTGGAATACCTGATCGGTCAGAAGCCGAAGGCGATCAAAGTATACCGTTGGATCTACATTGCCTGCGTATTCATTGGACCCTACATGACTGTTAAGGCAGTATGGACCATCGCAGATATCTTCAACGGTCTGATGGCAATCCCGAACCTGATCGCACTGTTGGCATTAAACGGTGTGGTTGTGGCTGAGACCAAGAAATACCTTGACAATGCCAAGAAAAAGTTTTAAAAAAGTTCTGTAGCCCTATCAAGCGGGGAAAATCCATATTTTTTCCGGAAGTGTAGAAGTGAGGAACTATATGAAAGATCTTACCAAGCAAACCGTCAGTTTTGATACTGACGTTTGCCCTTCCTATTTTTTTAGCTAATTTATTACAACTTACTTACAGTCTGGCAGATACCCGCATCGTAGGTACTTTTCTGGGAGATAGTGCCCTGGCGGCAGTGGGGGCCACGACGACGCTGAGCAATCTGATCGTACAGTTCCTGATGGGAATGTGCAATGGCTTTGCTATTATTTCGGCACAGTGCTTCGGAGCGAAGGATATGGACAGATTGCGCCGATCCTTAGGCAATTCTCTGGTGCTTGGCCTATTGGCAGCTGTGGTACTGACGATTGGAGGGCTTGTATTTTTGCAGCTGATCCTCAGATTTCTGAATGTGCCGGAAAATCTGTTGCACACAGCAACACAGTATGTGTCCGTGATCATAGCGGGACTTGTTGTTACTTTATTATATGATGTATTATCGGCAACCTTAAGAGCAATCGGAGATACCGTGACCCCGCTGATCGTGCTGGCGGTGTCGGTGGTGTTGAATATCGGAGGAGATCTGCTTCTGATCATGGTGCTGCATATGGGAGTGCTGGGTGCCGCAGTTGCTACTGTGCTGTCGCGCTGATCGCTGTGGTGGTGTGTGCGGTCTATCTGTGGAAAAAGTATGAAATTCTGCGGATACGTGTGGATGATCTGAAGCTGCAGGATGCCGGAATGCTCCGCAATATGTTAAGCTCCGGTCTTTCCATGGGATTCATGAGCTCGCTGGTCAATATCGGTACATTGACATTGCAGACATCTATCAATAAGCTGGGACAGAATATTATCATTGCCCATACGGCAGCCCGCAAGATCTCCGAGATCTTCATGATCATGTTCAGCGTCTTCGGTCAGACGATGGCGACTTATTGCGGACAAAATCTGGGAGCCGGTAAAATCGACCGGATCCGCAGAGGAATCCTGTTGGCAACCGGTTATACCTGCATCTGGTGTACGCTTAACATTGTGACCGCTTATACCATCGGTGACTGGCTGGTATGGCTGGTCACCGGCAGCAAAAATCCGGAAGTGATCTACAATGCCACATTATATCTGAAGGTAGATACACTGTTCTATTATGTGACAGCGGTAATCTGTATTGTGAGAAATTCCATGCAGGGACTGGGAGAGCGGATCGTACCGCTGATCTCCAGCTCTCTGGAGATGATAGGGAAAATTGTGATTTCGGCGACGCTGGTTCCTATGTTCGGATACCCGGGTGTCATCGCGGCAGAGCTATTGTGTGGTTTATCATGATCATTCCGCTATTGATGAAGATACTGCGCATGCCTGTCTGGAAACAGAAAAACTTAACGGTTTCGTAAACAAAAAGAGTTTTTTACTTAACGTTGAGGAAAAATAACCAAATTTGATAACAAAATACTTGTAAATTTGTCGAATTGTATTACTATATGGAAAATGCTACAATAATTTCACCGAGAAAATACTTAAACGTTTTCGAGATGGAACGAATGTGATAAAGTCTTTTACAGAAAGGCAGATGTGGTAAGCATGAAGAAGACAGAGAACAAGAAAACGAAAGTAAAAGGGAAAAAAAGGCCATTTTTCACAATTTCAAAAAAGATACTGGCGCTGAGTCTTCTGCCGATGATTATTGTGTGTGCATTGGTGGCGACCGTGGGCTCCAGAGCTTTAGAAGCAGGCATCGAGAAACAGATCGAGAAAGCATTGCAGATTGTAGGCGTCAGTGTGGACGAGACTTACACCAATCTGTATGAGGGAGATTACACCAAAGATAAGGGAGGCAAGGTGCGCAAGGGAGGCACATCTATTTCCGGGGAGACGCAGCTGATCGACGGATTGCAGGAGAAGACGGGATTCCAGGTGTCTTTCCTGTACGGGAATATGCGTCTGATCACAACGCTGACGAAACCGGAGGGAGGTCGTATCAACGGTACAGGTCTGGAAACGGAGATCTACGAGCAGATCCAGACGGGAGAACCGCTGTTCCTTAAGGATTGCGACATCTCTGAAGTGGATTACTATGTATATTATCAACCGCTGATCAACTCCGATGGTTCTGTGATCGGCGCCATCGAGGTGGCAACACCGGTGCAGGGGGTACAGGACACGATTCATACGCAGGTGAAGGATATTATCCTGATCGCTGTGGTATGCGTTCTTGTGGCGGCAGCGCTGGTAAGCGTATTATCCCGCAGCATGGTGAAGACCATGAAGAAGACGAAGCATTTCCTGGGCAGGATCGTGAACGGAGAACTGGATGCAGAACCGGATGAAAAGCAGTGTCGAAGAAAGGACGAATTGGGAGATGTCTACCGCATCTCTGTGAAATTGCAGAAGACGCTGCGCACCATTGTGACGGATATCAAGGATTCCGCGGATGATCTGACAACATCTTCCAACAAACTGATCAAGATGGCGCAGGATACCCAGGAATCGGTCCACGATGTATACCAGGCAGTAGGGGAGATCTCTGAAGGTGCCAGGAACCAGGCGGACGAAACAACGGATGCCAATACGAACGTGGTACGTATCGGCGAACAAATCGAGTATATCTCCGACAAAGTGAATTCTCTGACGGATTATGCCGGCAGGATGGCAGAAGCGGAGAAAGCTTCCGAAGAGATCATGAAGGAATTGAACAGCTCCAACGAGAGCACCAAGGAATCTGTCCTGCGGGTAGCGGAACAGATTAAGGATATGAACGGAGCAATTCAGAATATCACCAAGGCAGTATCCATGATTCAGGATATTGCGGACGAGACAGATCTACTGTCATTGAATGCCAGCATTGAAGCAGCCAGAGCCGGGGAAGCGGGAAGAGGCTTCGCAGTGGTGGCAGAGCAGATCAGTAAGCTGGCTGACCAGTCTAAGCGCTCCGCAACTGAGATTGAGCAGATCATCAAAAATATCATGGAGTCTTCCGGCAGAATGGTGGAGATCATGGGTGAAGTGGAAGCCAACATGAATCACCAGCAGAGCAAGTTAGAGGAGACCGGTGTGAAGACTGCGGCAGTAGCGGATGGTGTGGAGAATTCCCTGCAGCATATCGGCGGTATCCGGGAGAAGATGGATGTCTTAGGACAGTCCGGAAGTGCGATCCGTGATGTAGTGGAAGGATTGTCGCAATCTCCGAACAGAATGCAGCATCCGCAGACAGTACCATGCAGGCGGCTCATGGCATGAGTGATACCATGACAGAACTGATGACTTCTTCTGAGAATCTGCTGGCATTAGCGGATAAGTTGGAAAAGGTACTGGATGTTTTCAAGGTATAAAGAGGGGGCCGGAAGTTGTCCGGCAGGGAGATAACATATAAATGACAGAAAATGCAGTCTTTTCATAGAAAACCGGACTGCATTTTCGTGTGGTTTATTGACGGAGATACCATCATGAATTACAATATAAGGGATGTAAGGAATGAATATATCAGATGGGAGAGAAGGAGAATGCAAATGAAAGAGTTGGAACGAAGTAACCGGGTGGCATGATAGCACATGGTGTGATCAATGCATGTATGCTTTTCATTAGCGTGATCGGATTCGTTGAGCACATAGTATCGGCTCCGGTATTGGTAGTGCTGATACTTCTTGGAATCATACCGGTTTTGGCAGAATTTATTTGTTGGAAGAGGGATCATGCGACCAAAGCTATAAAACATCTGTCACTAATCGGATTTGCGTTGTTTTATACGGTGCTGCTTTTTACGGCACAGTGCAACATGGTGTATGCATTTGTAATTCCCATGATGTTTGCAGTCATGCCTTATCATGATGTCAAGGCATTTGTACTTATTAATGTGGGGACGGTGGTAGAGAATATCCTGGTGGTGCTCCTGGGAGCTACACAAGGGGGGATTTGGCTATCTGGGGCAGGACGCAGGATTTATACAGATTTCGGTAATGATTCTGCTGTGCATTACATCCATCTATGCTACCATATCCAACCAGAAGAACACCGATGAAAATATAGAGAGCATTACAGCTGCGCAGGACCGCACGGAAGCAACCTTACGTGAGGTCATGGAAATGAGCAGCCGGATGGAGACTTCAGTAGCTGATATCACAGCGGAATTGAATAAACTGGAAACTGCTTTTGACAGTACAAAAACAGCTATGGAGGAGGTATCTGCAGGCTCCGGGGAGTCTGCCGCGGCGATTCAGCAGCAGACGGCCCAGACGGAGGCTATTCAGGAAAAAGTAAATACCGTAGGTGAAGTGGCAGAGACAATCGGAAATGACATGGAACATACGATAGAAATACTGGATGCCGGAAAAGAAGAGATGACAGGTCTGAAGGAGCAGGCAGAGGCTTCTGCAAGGAACAGTGAGCTGGCAGCACAGAAGCTGGAAACGCTGGATCATTATATGCAGGAGATGCATTCCATCGTGGAAATCATCAGCAAAATAGCTAATCAGACCAGTCTTCTGGCGCTGAATGCCAGCATAGAAGCAGCCAGAGCCGGTGAAGCTGGCCGCGGTTTCTCCGTAGTGGCAACGGAGATTTCGGGAATGGCCACCCAGACAAAGGATGCTACCGGCAACATCGCGGAGTTGATCCAAAATGTATCCGGAGCGATTGGAGAAGTGGTGACGGTCATCCGTCAGATGATAGACGGTATCGGCAGCCAAAGGGAAGGAACGATGCGTGCGGCGGACAGTTTCACGGCAATTGAAGACAGCAGCTATACGATCGTGGATAATCTGGGTGAGATGCTTCAGACAGTAGAAGCTCTGAAAACAGCCAACCAGGAGATCGTGGATTCCATTCAGACAATCTCAGCGACTACGGAAGAAGTGTCTGCCCATGCCAGTGAGACACTGGAAGCGGAAGAGAGAAACAGAGAGATTCTGCAGAAAATTACTGAAAATATGAATTCTATGGTAAAAAAATAAGTAACGGTTCTTGTGACAGAACGAACAGGATAGAAACAGGAGTGACAGAATATGCATGACAACGGGGTGACTTTACAGAAAAAGGTGTTACAGAATCTGGATATACCGTATTCGTATGAACTGGCAAAACGAATGGAACAGTATCGCTCACATCCGACACTGGGGTATCGCCCGGCAGGTTCTAAGGCAGAATTTGAGACTGGGGAGATGCTGAAGACAGAAATGGAAAAAATCGGACTGTCTGAGGTTACAAAGGATGCTGTGACGGTAGACGGCTGGGAATTTCATAAGGCGGCGTTAAGCTACACGAATGCAGTCGGGGAGACCGTGTCAGCAGAGCTGGGAGCCTATCAGACAACCTTTGTCACCGATGGCCCGAAGGAATTTTCCATGATGTATCTGGGAAAAGGAACGGAGACGGACTATCAGGGAAAAGATGTCAGGGATAAACTGGTATTGGTGGAGATTAACCAGAGAGATGAGTGGTGGATCAATTATCCGGTATACCAGGCACATCTGAAAGGAGCCGCAGCCCTGATCGCAGTGCAGAGCGGCGGCTACGGCGAAATCGACGATGAAGCTCTGAATGCACAGGATATCGCCGGACCGGAGGATGCTCCCGCTTTTTCCATTTCCAGAAAAGATGCGGCAGGCCTGTTGGAGCTGCTGCGTGATCAGGAGGAAATAACGGTCACCTTTGATGCGGAATCCAGGGTGACCAGAAACTGCACGACTTATAATATTGTGGGAAGGATTCCCGGAAAACATCCTGACCGCATGGTGCTTTTGTCTGCGCACTATGATTCCTATTTTGACGGATTTCAGGATGACAATACAGCGGTCGCCCTAATGTTTGGTATTGCAAAGGCGTTGCAGGACAGTGGTTTCCAACCGAACAATACCATTGTGATCTGTGCCATGGCATCCGAAGAATGGGGAGTTGTGGATTCCAATTTCGACTGGTCTACGGGAGCTTATGAGCAGATATTTACCGCACATCCTGAATGGGTGGCAAGGTGATCGCAGATCTGAACTTTGAGCTTCCTGCACTGGCACATGGCACCAGAGCGAGGATCCGCAGCTGCTATGAATATGTCAGCTTCCTAGAGGAATATCTGGCAGATCTGCCGAATCTGACGATGGCCTATCCGGAAGAGACGGCAGTGACATCTCCGATCGAGACCTGGTCGGATGATTTTTCCATGGCGATCGCAGGTGTACCGTCCATGGTAAATGATTTCACCGGCGGAAGCTTTATGGAGACCCACTATCATTCTCAGTTTGACAACGATGAGTTTTATGATGAACAGGTATATCGTCTGCATCACGAGCTGTTTGCCCTGCTGATCCTGGCGCTCGATGAAACGGCAGTGGTGCCGTTACAGTTTTCACCGGTGGTACAGCGGATTCGCAAGGGATTGGAACAGTGTCGGGAGATCTGCTACCGCGCCGATGTGGCGGGGCAGCTGGGAGAGAAAAAGCGGGTTTTGCTTGAAAAAATTGAGGAACTGGAGACTTTAAGTGACCGGGCACTCAGAAGATGCCGGGAAGAATATGAAGCGGTAGAGGAATACAACCGTAACTACAAACAGTTGCTTAGAGATGGAAAATACGACGAGGCGGAGGGACTTTTCCGGCAGACCAGACCACTGGAACAGAAGCTGCTTGCAAGGTTCAAACAGGAGCAGGACGCTTTTGTGCAGATTGACTGGTACGGAAATGTGTTGTATCCTCATGAGATATGCAGTGCAAATCTGAGACTTCTGGGCGGAGCGGTGAGAAATCTGAAGGAACAGAGACTTTCCTCCGCACTTCGTAAGCTTTATCAGGTAGACAACAATGCCTATGCCTTTAATTTTGATGAAGAGGTATATAGGCATTTTACGGATTATGTATTCCATCAGCCGAAGGATCGCCTGAAATGGGGTTACGGAAGGCTGCCGGAGCATGAAAATCTATATGGAACGGTCAAGCAGCTTCTCCAAAAAGAAAAACATCTGGAGGCATTGACGGGATCCGGTATGAAGGAAATGGACTACCGGGAAGAAATTGCCAGCCTGGAGCATGCATGTAGCAAGCTTGTGGTCAGCCTGATGAATATCATGCAGCAAATGGAGAAATCTGTGACAGAGATCTTCGAATTGTAAGGATGGCGAGAGCAGAGCACGGAACGATCACAGACAACAAAGCTGGGGACTGACATCATCATAATAAGGAGATAACAGTAAATACAATTATGGAAAGTGATAAGCTATATCGTGTGCAGAAGAAGATCTTCCGAAAGTGGAGAAAATGCTGAATCAGTGCTTCGCACACGATCCGTTGTACGAGACGCTGATTCCGGATCCGGAAGTCCGTAAAAAATCTGATGCCGGAGCTGTTTAAATGTGATATGGATGAATTTTATGCAACCTGTGAAATCTTCGCAGACAGCGCGGAATTGAACAGCGTGCTGGTAGTATCGGATGAGGCGGAACCGTACAATGTATTTCAGTTCTATTTTACGGAGGCTGTGGCTGCTTTGCAGACGGATTCCTATCTGATCAAGGAGGATCCTTCGTTAAAGACTTTTCGGAATTTTATGAAGGGTGAGGATTATCTCAATTCCAGCTGGACGGATCAACTGCATCAGAATCAGCGTCTGCATATCATTTATCTGGCGGTGGATCCATCCATGCAACATCATGGGATTGCGGCGGAACTTCTGGAGGAAGCCATTGACTATGCCCAGAAGCACAACTGATGATCTCCCTCGAAACACATAATCCAAAAAAACGTGGAATTCTATGAAAAGTTCGGATTCAAAGTATATGGTGTGATGGAGAAGAATTTCCCGTTAAAGCAATACTGTCTGATCCGTGAAGTACAGTAATATTGCTGAAAATTTCAGAAAAATCCGGAAACGCAACTGCCGTTGACAAAATTTCAAGGGCACTTGGTAGTTGTCAACCGGCTCTTTTGTTATGATTTTCCTATGTCGACGATCTATGTGTGCACAAGAAAACATTGATAAAAGAAGGAGAAAATGAAAATGATCTTGTCAGAAAAAATAGTAATGTTGCGTAAAAAATATGGGTGGTCCCAGGAGGAGCTGGCAGAACGCCTGGACATTTCCAGACAGTCCGTATCTAAATGGGAGAGTGGAGCCTCAATCCCGGATCTGGAACGCATTGTCAGTATGAGCCAGCTGTTCGGAGTTACTACGGATTACTTATTAAAAGATGAAATGGAAGAGACGGAATTCGCCGATGAAATGACACCGGAGATCACAGAGGGAAAAGTGATCACGGTGGAGGAAGCCAATACTTTCCTGGAAGCTACGAAAAAATATGCTGCCCGGATTGCTCCGGCGGTAGTCCTGTGCGTGGTGTCCCCTACTGTGCTGTTGTGGCTGGCGGGAATGGCGGATACCGGAAGAGGGCCGCTTACGGAAGATGCTGCGGGAGGAATCGGCGTAATCGTTCTGCTGCTGATGGTGCAGTTGCGGTGGCGGTATTTCTTCTCACCGGAATCCCGTACAATAAATATGAATATCTGGAAAAAGAAAAGCTGACACTGCAATATGGGGTATCCGGAATCGTGGAGAAAGCAAAAGAAACCTTTGCGGGAACCTACCGGATCTGCATAACCCTGGGTGTTGTATTGTGTATCCTGGGAGTGGTACCTTTGCTGATAGTATCCATTTTTTTCGGGAATAATGGTTATGCGGTGATCCTTGCTACGGATGCTTTGCTCATTGTAGTGGCAATTGCTGTATGGCTGTTCGTGTGGTCCGGTATTATCTGGGGCGGTTTTCAGAAATTGCTTCAAGAGGGGGATTATACTGTGGAGAATAAGGCAGTCAACCGGAAGTATGAGCATGTGACAGCAATTTACTGGTGTGTCTGGACAGCGCTTTATCTGGCTATCAGCTGCCGACGATGCGTTGGGACATTACCTGGGTTGTATGGCCTGTGGCTGGAGTGTTGTATGGGGCACTTCTGGCGTTTCTGAAGATAAAAAATCAGAAAGCAGAGCACGAATAAGCGGATTTCAAGGGGAAATACGGCCGGCGTGAAAAAGGAGCGGAATATTATATGACAGTGGTATGCCTTGTGATACTGGCAGGAATTTTCTGGGGAGACTTCTTCTTGAAAAATTACATAGAGTCACATGAGAACGAGCGGGACGAACGAGTAATCTGCAAGGGAAAATTCTGATCCGCAAGCATCATAACAAAGGCATGATGCTCAATGCCGGACAGAAGAGAAGGCGTCTGGTGGCCGCTGTTTCACTGGCGTTTACACTGATATTGACCGTTGTCTTTATTGTGAGTCTGGGGCATCGAGGCAACAATTTGCTGCGACTGGGTCTGGCGCTGTTGCTTGGTGGTGCATTCAGCAATACCTATGACCGCCTCCGCAGAGGTTACGTGGTGGACTACGTGAGTTTCCCGGTGAAATGGCAGGCGTTCCGCAAGATCGTCTTCAACTGCTCGGATTTCTGCATTATCATCGGTGCGTTGCTATCGGCACTTGGAATGCTGTAAATTGAGAGTTAG
>ENA-OQCS01001270-OQCS01001270.1-human-gut-metagenome-genome-assembly--contig:-NODE-1270-length-13268-cov-12.637014_pt1 | contig 13268 bp, 19 predicted proteins | sample MGYA00242757_ERZ504575 | MGnify/ENA primary metagenome ERZ504575 (study PRJEB26092, sample SAMD00036297) | human gut metagenome | host: Homo sapiens | study: EMG produced TPA metagenomics assembly of...
ATATCAAAGTATTGTCCCGCTTGTGCTAAGAGGATACAGAGGGAGAAATCAAACGAGAGCAAACGCAGGAGTAGGGAGAGGAACCGAAGGGCATGTATTGAACTGTCCGCAAAAAATGACCGACTGAGCATGATCACACAGCTGGATTCCAGGGTGAGCCGGAAGATTTTTTTCACACGCTTCATCTCACGGGCACCGAAGTTATAACCGATCAGCGGGCGCATTCCCTGGATGATTCCGTTGGCCGGGAGATACAGGAAGGTCTGCAGTTTGTAATAAATGCCAAGGATCACCACATAGCTGTCCGAGTAAGCGGCCAGCACGGAGTTCAGAAAAGAGATCAGAAACGATGGCAGTGCCAGGTTCAGGATCGCGGGAACACCGATGGCATACAGGCTCAGATCCGTTACTTTGCTTGTTTTCAGGGCTTTGGGCGTTACACGTACAGGAATAGGCTTCAGGATATAAAAGACCATATAGACCGCAATGGTGAGCACCTGGCCGATGCCAGTAGCCAGAGCTGCGCCCCGGATACCCAGCTTCGGGAAAAAGCCGATTCCCCAGATCAGGAACGGGTCCAGGATGATGTTGCTGATACATCCCACAAGCAGGGCGAGCATGGATACTTTCATCCGTCCTACAGCCTGGAAAAGTTTTTCGAAGAAAAGGCTGATGGCAATTACTGTGGAAAACAGGAAAACGATGGTAGAATACTCCAGCCCCATCCGGATCACGGTTTCATCCTGGGTGTACATCTGAAGGAATACGGGCATAACAGTGATGCTGATCACAGTCATCAGGATTCCATGGATCACAGACAGAAAAAATCCGTGGGTTGCGGCGGTGTCTGCCATTTTTTTGTCCCCTGCGCCAAGGTGATAGGAAACTCTGGCGTTGATTCCGATCCCGAAGCCGATGGCAACGGCGTTGATCATGTTCTGGACCGGATAGACAAGGGACAGGGCGGTCATGGCCTGCTCGCTGATCTGTGCCACGAAGAAGCTGTCCACAATGTTGTATAGTGAGTTTACAAGCATGGAAAAGACCATAGGCAGCGCCATGGACGCCAGCAGCGGGCCGACAGGCTTCTCCTTCATAAATGTGTCGTTCATGAAAAATCCTCCTTTATATCAGAATTCACAATGTAGATCATGGGAAAAAAGGTGTGCTTTTTGTGCATAATAAAAGCCACACAATCTGTCTTACTGGTGAAGGCAGATTGTGTGGCGAAAAAAGTCGGAACTGAAAAATCCACACGTTGTTTTAGCGTTTTCACCTTAACAAAAAACAGTGCTGATGTCAAGACTGCACGCAGGAAAATACCATTCTGGCAATATGCACAAAACCTGTCGAACTATGGTGGATAAGTGAAAAACTTTCCAAAAAGTTTTCCACATGACAAAAATCCGCAAATCCGCTAATAATCAAGTTATGCACAAATTTATCCACATTATCCACAAGGATAACCATGTGGATGACCTGATTTACATAAATAAATTTAAACATATGTTTTGTGTAAAATGATAAAATTGTAAAAAATGGGAAAAAAGTTTTTAAAACTATTGACATTTTTAAATTCTAAATATCATAAAATTTATTGCAAAAAAGACATAATATAAAAGAATAAAAACAAATAATCAGATAATAGCAAATGAATTCTTAAAAAACTAATCTATTTAAAAGGGGGACTCTCGGATGTATGGAAATGAGGATAAAAAGAACAGTGCCCAGTTAAAACGATCACTGCAAGGTGTTGAAAAGTCATTTTCAGGTGTGGATAAATGTGGATAACCAAAAAATCCTCCGCAGAACCGGAAAGATCTGCGGAGGATTTTTTAACTATTTTGTTTCATACGTTTGATCACCTTCAGACGTGTAAACTCTTCACGCTCTTTTTCTTCCAGAGCATTGGTGATATCTCGGGTGAGAGTTTCATATCTGGGGATGGTGATGTTTTTCAGCGCATTGGCACGCTTCTGGGTTTTTTTGATGTTGGTGGCAAGACGGATGGCGGCGTTTTCGATCATGGAGAGCTGGATGGACAGCTCCTTTACACGCTCGAAGGCTGCCTTGGCCTCGTCCAGGGACAGCTTGGTGCTGTAGTAGGCATAGGTCGGCGTGTTGCCTGCTTTTTGTCATATTCCACAAGAGGGATCTCGGTTCCCATAACGCTTCTGGTTTGATCCGGATGGAATCTTCCACAGGAACGGTATGAGAGATCTGGTCTACGAAAGCGATTCCGATTTCCATATTTGCCTTCTGAAGAGCCGCGTAAGCGGTACGGAAGGTCTCATCGATCTGGGACTGGATGTCTTTTGCCTGATCAATCAGCTCCATCATTCACGGATCAGGATATTACGCTTTTTGTCCATAAGCTCATAGCCCTGTTTGGAAAGAGCCAGAGAGTTTTTTGCAAGTATAAGATTTCCCTTGGTAGGAAAGGTATTCGGATCCATAAAATCACCTCACTAACGGACGGTTTCTCTGTAATACTGATCCAGAACTTTGGTATCGATACGGTCGAGCTCTTCTTTTGGAAGAAGGCCAAGAAGCTCCCAGCCCTTATCCAGAGTTTCGATGATGCTTCGATTCTCTGTTTCTGACTGTCCTACAAACTCTGCCTCGAAGGCTTTTCCGAATACAAGGTACTGCTTATCCAGCGGAGAAAGCTCATCCTCACCGATAACGGATGCCAGAGCTCTTGCGTCGCCTACCTTTGCGTAGCAGGAGAAGAGCTGGTTGGCAACATCCTGATGATCGGCACGTGTGAAGCCTTCACCGATACCGTCCTTCATCAGACGGGACAGGGATGGCAGAACATTGATCGGCGGATAGATCGCCTGACCATGAAGCTGGCGGTCCAGTACGATCTGGCCTTCTGTGATATATCCGGTAAGGTCTGGGATCGGGTGTGTGATGTCGTCGTTTGGCATGGTCAGGATCGGGATCTGGGTTACAGAACCGGTGCCGCCACGAACGATTCCGGCACGCTCATAAAGGGTTGCAAGCTCACTGTACAGATATCCGGGATAACCCTTTCGGGAAGGAATTTCACCTTTGGAGGAGGAAACCTCTCGCATGGCCTCGCAGAAGGAGGTGATATCTGTAAGGATTACCAGGATGTGCATGCCTTTTTCAAAAGCAAGATACTCAGCGGCAGTGAGGGCGATCTTCGGTGTCAGAAGACGTTCTACAACCGGATCGTTTGCAAGGTTCAAAAACATCACAACGTGGTCGGAGGCACCGCTTTCCTCAAAGGTTCTACGGAAGAATTCGGCTACGTCATATTTGACGCCCATTGCCGCAAAAACAATGGCGAATTTTTCATCGGAGTCTGCTCCCAGGGAAGCCTGCTGAACGATCTGCGCAGCCAGCTTATCATGTGGAAGACCGTTACCGGAAAAAATCGGCAGCTTCTGGCCGCGGATCAGTGTGGTCAGTCCGTCAATAGCGGAGATACCGGTGTTGATATAGTTTCGTGGATATTCACGGGTTACCGGATTCAGCGGAAGCCCGTTAATGTTCAGGCTGACTTCCGGTGTGATTTCGCCAAGCCCGTCAATGGGCTGGCCGATACCGTTAAAGGTACGTCCCAGGATCTCAGGGGAAAGCCCGATCTCCATAGGATGTCCGGTAAGACGTGTGTGTGTATTGCCGAGGGACATATTGTCAGTTCCCTCAAAAACCTGGATAACGGCTTTGTCCTCATAGATTTCCACGATACGGCCGATCTTTTGAGTGCCGTCCTCCATGTGGAATTCCACGATCTCCTCGTAAGATGCGTTTTTTACACCCTCAAGGACAACAAGAGGGCCGTTTATTTCACTCAGGCCAAGATATTCGATTGCCATAAACTGATCCCTCCTTTAACCGTTTCTTTCCAGTACATTGTCGTAGAAGCGGTCGATATCTTTATGATATTCATCAAAACGCTCCGGCTCTTTGTTTGGAACTTCGTATTTGATGGCGATGATACGTTCAAAGATCTTATCCTCTTTCAGTACGGAAACCGGCATGCCACGGTTTACAAGAGCACGGCATTTCTCGTAGAGATAGAGGATGGTTTCCATCATCAGGAACTGTTTTTCCATAGGAACACTGGTGTCTTCCTGGTGGAAAGCGTTCTGCTGCAGGAAACCCAGACGGATGACTCTGGCGATCTCCAGCGTCAGTTTCTGGTCATCCGGAAGAACGTCGCTTCCGATCAGTTTGACGATTTCCATAAGAGAACTTTCCTGATTGAGGATTGCCATGATCTGGTTTCTGTCGTAGACGAATTTCGGGGAAACATGCTCTCTGTACCAGGGAGTCAGGTCCTCCAGATATTCGCTATAACTGGTCAGCCACTGGATAGCAGGGAAATGGCGGGCATAGGCAAGGGCTTGTCCAGTCCCCAGAAGCAGCGGACAAAACGTTTGGTATTCTGTGTGACCGGCTCGGAGAAATCACCACCCTGAGGGGAAACTGCACCGATAATGGATACGGAACCTCTGTTCCGTTCAGGTTCTGCATCATTCCCGCGCGCTCATAGAAGGCGGAAAGCTTACTTGCCAGATATGCAGGGAAGCCTTCCTCTGCAGGCATCTCCTCCAGACGTCCGGAAAGCTCACGGAGAGCCTCGGCCCATCGGGATGTGGAGTCTGCCATGATTGCTACATCATAACCCATATCACGGTAATATTCCGCAAGTGTAACACCTGTGTAGATGGAAGCTTCACGGGCTGCAACCGGCATGTTGGAGGTGTTGGCGATCAGTGTGGTACGGTCCATCATCAGGTTTCCGGATTTTGGGTCGATCAGTTTGCTGAAGTCCTCAAGAACCTGTGTCATCTCGTTTCCACGCTCGCCACAGCCGATGTAGATGATGATATCTGCGTCAGACCACTTGGCGATCTGGTGCTGTGTCATGGTTTTTCCTGTTCCGAATCCGCCGGGAACTGCGGCAGTGCCTCCCTTGGCAATAGGGAAAAGGGTATCCAGGATTCGCTGACCGGTAAGGAGCGGAACGCTGGCCGGGAAACGCTTGTAGGTCGGTCGTGGAACACGGATCGGCCATTTCTGGGCAAGTGCCAGTTCTTTTTCAGTTCCGTCATCAAGGCGGATGGTAACAATGGGCTCCAGAACGGTATAGGCACCGTCAGGAGCTGCATGGATAACGGTTCCGTGTGTGATCGTGGGCGGAACCATGGATTTGTGAAGGATGGAGGCGGTTTCCTGTGTCTCGGCAATAACCGTGCCTGCACCGATGACGTCACCTTCCTTTACGGTAATGTGGGTTTCCCATTTTTTTTCTGTGTCAAGAGAGTCAACGCTGACACCACGGGAAATATATTTTCCAGAGCCTGGGCAATCTCTGCCAGAGGTCTCTGGATACCATCAAAAATATTGTGGATGATTCCCGGACCAAGGAGAACGGAAATAGCGTCTCCTGTTCCGATAACAGTTTCTCCGGGTTTCAGCCCTGTAGTTTCCTCAAAAACCTGTATGGTCGTCATATGTTTCTTGAGACCGATGACTTCTCCAACCAGTTTTTCGGGGCCTACATAGACCATCTCGGAGATCTTGAAGCCGGTGTCGCCCTTGAGGTAGATAACAGGACCGTTAACACCGTAGATAATACCTGTTTTACTCATGTGCTGGACCTCCGTCAAATTTGAATTCTCTGTAAGCTGCCTGATAGCCTTCCTCAAAGGAATTGTCGATGAGGATATTTTTTTCAGGGATTATCGCCTTGATCCCGCCGATAAAGGATTCATCGGAAACCTTCAGCGGGAAACCGGTCTTTACAGTGAGAGACTTCAGACGGGGTTCATCTTCTTTTGAAAGATAGATCTGGATCTCATCGTGTTCCGCGAAGCAGACAGCTTCCTCGATCTTTGTACAAAGATATTCTTCATAGCGGGGAGATTCCATGAATTTCAGGATCTGTACCCGGACATCTGCAAAAAGTTTTTCTTTTAAGCGGCTCTGTCTGGCAGTCCAGTTTCGCCGGATGTGAAGCTGCTCTGCGGAAAGTGCCTTGTTGATCTCACGCTTTGCGTTTGCGATCTCGGCTTTGCGGGAACTGGCAGCATTTCCCAGAGACATTTTTTTATGTTCCTCCAGTGCGGCATCCAGGGCTTCCTTGTGTTCCCGGACATCTTTTTCCGCCTGACGGCGTGCTTCGTCCACGGAGGTGTCATAGAAGTGTGTAAGCTTCTCTTCAATTGTCATAATATCACCTGCCTATAATTTTAATCCGATGGCCTCATTTACATAAGATGTAATGAAATCAGGTCTGCGGCCGGTACCATGTCTGTCAGGAATTTCAATGATGAGAGGTGTTTTGTGATGAAGTTTGACATCATCAATGATCTCAGGAAACTCCCGGCCGAATTTTTCGGTCAGGAGTATGATTCCGATCTCTTTGTCTGCGATGGTGCGCTCCAGAGCTTCCTTCAGCTCGTCGTGCTCATGAACGATCACACCCTCTACACCGGCCAGTCTCATTCCTGTCAGAGTATCAATATTGTCACTGATCAGATACATTTTCATATCAAAGTTTACCAAGGATCATGAAGGAGATGATCAGTCCATAAAGAGCAACACCTTCGGCAAGACCTACGAAGATAAGAGATTTACCAAGGATGCTCTGATCCTCACTGATCGCTCCAAGTGCTGCGCTTGCCGCACTGGCAACGGCAATACCACCACCGATACAGGAAAGTCCGGTAACAAGTGCTGCTGCGATGTAACCCATACCTGTTGCAAGGCCCGCGTCAGCGCCTGTAGCAGCCTGTACGGAAGCTCCGCCTGCAAATGTTACTGCAATGGCAACAAGCATGATCCCGAAGAAGAAAAAGGCGTTGACACCAAGAGCTGTTTTGTAGCGGCCACGCTTTTTTCGCCGAGAAGATAGTAACCAAATGGAAGAATGATGCTGAGTACAAGTGCAACTGCGATTGTGATCTGTGTAATGACTGTCATGATGATGACCTCCTTAATATTCGTTTAATTGAATGCCCGGATCAGAATGCGTTCCGACTCTGGCATTTTATTTGTTTTTTGAGCAGAACGGCTCGAATTTCCGTCCGCTGCCCTTGTAAAAACGGCTGAACATTTCGTAATATTCCAGACGGAGTACCTGGATACCTACGATCAGGCCCTCCATAGCGCATACGAACAGGTTTCCGAGAATGATGACGATCCAGTTCGGACTGCCGTTTTCTGCGCCTGCAAGCATAAGTACAACCTCCATCATAGCTGCGTGGCTGACTGCAAAAGCACCGATACGCACGAAGGAGAGTGTATTGGAAAAGTAGCTCAGGATAACCTCGAACAGTTCAAAGATACCCTGTACGATAAACATGCCTTTTTCTTTTGGCATAACCTCGGCCTTTTTTTCTACCAGGTTTGTAAGAGGCTCCTTGAAGAAAATAAGAAGCAGTGGTAAACCAAACATAATGGCAAGGACTGCACCACCCGGAACTGCATGCCCGGATACAAAGAGTCCGATGCAGAGAACTGCGGAGCCATAAAATACAAGTCCTGCCACAGCGTTGGTGTCAAACCAGGTTTTTCAACATCATGCGTTTTAAAGGAATTGATGATGTTGAAAACCATACACAGGAGGATGATTCCCATGCCGAAGCCGATGGCAACGATAAATACGGTATTCAGTTTTCCGATAAAAGGTATGGTCGTCATACTGTCCACAGGCCGCAGCCACAGAGCAGGTATGACATCCTCAAATCCAAAGATACTTCCGAACATCAGACCGAAAAATGTGGAAAAGACTCCGGCGCAGCTGATGATTCCGGCAAGATCGATATGCTTCAGCTTGTACAGGAGCAATCCTCCGATAAAGAGCAGGAGTCCCTGTCCTGCATCACCGAACATGGCTCCGAAAATAAAGGAGTAGGTGATGGCAACAAACCAGGTGGGGTCCATCTCGCCATAGGCGGGAAGTCCGTACATTTTTACATACATTTCAAAGGGCTTGAAAAGCTTCGGGTTTTTCAGCTTGGTCGGCGGCTGATGGTTCTGGTCGTGCTCCGGCGTATTGGTATCTTCTCCGTCTACCAGGCAGAAGATTTTTTCGTCGGATGAGATATCGGCTTGAAAAGCTCTGGTGTCGGCTTCTGTCATCCATCCGCAGAGAATATAGAAATTTCATGCTTTCCGGTGCAGGCTGCCGCTTTCCGGACATCGAAATTTCTGGAAAACTGAAGAAGTGTGTTTCTTGCGGTAACGATGGTTTCTGCCTGATCCGCAAGAAATCTCTGGTATTTCTGTTTCTGTGCTTCCAGATGCTTCAGGGCATCCTCGTATTGTTTGCTTACACTTGAAAATGCCTGCTGGGCAGTTCCGGTATAATTATCCGGCACAAAGATCTTCTCAAAGTGCATAGAAGAGTAGGCGGCATCAATTTTGTGCGCTTCATGCTTCGGTACGAAGTAAACGCCCCAGACGTATTGGTCATCTTCATCGCATTTAAGGAAGATCGTGTTCAGATTGTCGTAAATATATTTCTTGAATTTCTCATAATACTGTTTCTCGATACGTCCGAAATGAAAATGGATATACTTCAGATGAAGTATGGATGAAATGTCATAATCAATATTTCGGAAGGGACGTATGATCCGCAGTGACTCTTCCAGAGAGGAACATTTTTCTTCCAGTTCGGACTGTTCCTTCTGGAGCTGATCCGCCTGGGAGCGGATCTCCTTTACTGTGGAAAGTGCTGTTTCAATACCCGGGCTTCTGTTGGAAGTGGACGGAGGAGTTTTCAGCTCCTCATAAATGGTATTGATGGAATTTAAGGCATCTCTGTAAGGGTTGACATCCAGGAAAGGCGTCAGACTTTCTACTGTGGTCAGCTCTGAGAGAGCGTTTTCCAGATGGATCTCGTACTTGCACAGGTAGGTGTTTACAACCCGGTCGATATCTGCCTTGGGACCGGTGATGCTCAGAAAATTCATTTTTTCAATCACGTTGCTACCTCCTGGTTATTAACCGTTGCGTATATAACGCAGGGATTGTTCTGGGTCCACGCCATAGCGCACGCATTCAAGGGCAATGGTCAGACGGTTGACTTCATGTTCTTTGTGATATAAATAGGAATAGATGACTGCTACGGAATAGGGATCCTTGCGTGCTTCCTGTTCCAGTATGCTGCGAAGAATATAGTTATAAAATTCTTCCAGACTGGCGACGGTCAGCTGTTCGTATTTTTTACCATAATAAGTTCCATTGAAGATACGACGGAACTCTTCTGGTGTAGGGGCTTCCACAAGGGTGGTGATCTCCTCTTTGCGGAGCTTGTAGTTCATGGGGACCAGCAGTGCGTAAATAGCAGCCGGTTCCATCTGAAAGCAGCGTTTGGAGCGCTGGATGAACTGCAGGTTCAGCATATCGAATTTTTCACCGTAAGCCCTGGTGATCTGTTTCAGATCGTTACCTTTGAAAAGCTTCTTCCGCACATTCCAGATCTGTGAAAAATACGAAAGGTCAAGTGCCATGCCGAAGTCAAAAAGCGTGGCATTTCCACGTTCATTGACCTGAGACAGAGGAATAAAAAAATCATTTCCCTTCAGTGCCGCAATGAATTCATCCATATTGGTGCAGGCGGCAAGCCTGTCAATGTCCAGCTTGGAATGATGTCTGAAAAAATCGCGGTAGGGAGAAATATCCACGGGATCGGTGTCCCGGTGGTCAAAGAGATTCGTCATGATTTCTTTCAGGACGCGGATCTCATAACGCCTCGAGTAAAGCGACAGGAACGTTCGCTGTTCCTGATTTGCAAAGTGGTAAAGCCTTGAAAAATTCAGGAAGATGGATTTCTTCAGGAGTTTTTCTATCTGTCCGCGGTGAAGATCATTTTCATCGAGACCGGACCAGATATTCTGATATTCGGGAGTCCGTTTCAGGTAGGCTGTTACCTGGGGGACATTGGGAAGCTGAACGATTTCTTCCAGCTGCTCATCTGTCACAAGCCTGCTCTGCATGGCGCGGATCTTGGTGGAGAGTCCGCTGTATGAGAGGACAGAGCCATTGAATCACTTCCTTTCCCTTCAGGTTTCGGTGATGCCTGTTATTTTCTGAAACAGCTCACTGCAAAGACTTTCGTGATGGGCTTCGTAATAGGCGTCCAGCTGGAAAGCTGGTCTTCGGTTTCTGCACGAAGCTCATTGATCCGGGCGTCTTTCTCACGGGCCAGATCTTCACGGATCTTCCGGATCTCGTCGCTGGTTTCTTTTTCAAGTGAAGCGTCGAATTCCTTCGTCTGTTTTTCTGCTTCTTCCGAGAGAGCCTGTTTCTGTCGCGCAGCGTCCTGCATGATGGCATTGGCTGTAGCTTCGATTTCCGAAAGCTTATTTAGGATTTGTTCCATAGCGCCCTCCTTGTTTGTTTATTGTTTATAATTGATTTTTATATGATACACCTTTTTTATGGTAAAAACAACTAAAAAAATTGTTAAATTTTTTGCAATTATTGAATAAATATGTTCAAAAAGAGACGAAAAAAAGAAATTTGTTTATTAGACGATAATTGAGTTTTGGGAAAAAATGAAAACCGCAAAGGGGCCGTAAAGCCACGGCCCCTCTGCACACCCCTCGGGCTTTTTTTAGGAGTTCGTGGTTGTGGCGGTGTGAGGTTGTTGACTTGTGTATGTATGCTGCGGTGTTGGATGTGTGAGATTGAGCCGATGTATGTGGATGCGGATGGTGTTGGATGCGGACGGCGAGGCGCGTTGCTGTCGCCTGGTTGAGAGGGTTTGAGTGGATGCGGATGGTGTTGGAAGTGGACGCGAGGCGCGTTGCTGTCGCCTGGTTGGTTGGGTTTGAGAGGATACGGTGGTGTTGGGGTGGACGGCGAGGCGTTTTTGTTGTTGCTTGGTTGAGGATTTTTTTTATTTTTGCTTGCGGCGGGGTGGGGGTTACATGTATAGTTGAGTATTGGAATGTTGTTTGATAAGAATCATTGAGACATTATTGTGGAAAGATTATTGGAGGTTATTTATGAGATTACGAAATATTCCGGGTGCTAAGGATGCTATTTTGGATTGTGAGTGGGTAATTGATGAGCCGGAGAGGTTTAAAGGAAAGTGGGATGAGGTTTTTGGAGTGAAGAGACCGCTTTTTCTGGAAGTTGGTATGGGGAAGGGGCGTTTTCTGATGGATATGGCAAGACTTCATCCGGAGAGAAATTTTGTGGGAATTGAGATGTATGACAGTGTGCTTCTTCGGGCGCTGCAGAAGAGAGAGGAACTGGAATCGGCAGGAGAGGAGTTTTCCAATCTTGTTTTTATCCGGGTGGATGCAAGATTGCTGCCGGAGATTTTTGAGAAGGATGAGGTTAATGGGATCTATCTGAATTTTTCGGATCCGTGGCCGAAGGCGCGTCATGCAAAGAGAAGACTTACGTCCAAGGAATTTCTGGCAAGATATGAGAAGATTTTGAAAAAAGAAGGAACTGTAGAGTTTAAGACAGATAACCGTGGTCTGTTTGAGTTTTCCCTGGAAGAGGTTAGGGATTCCGATTGGAATCTGGAGGTGTGTACCTTTGATCTTCATCATGATGAGGAGCTGGTGAAGGGAAATGTCATGACGGAATATGAGGAGAAGTTTTCTTCTATGGGAAATCCGATCTGTAAAATGGTGATCAGACAGAAATAGAGGGAATAAGATGCAGGAAGAAATTTTTGAAAAGTATCCTATACCAAAGGCATATTTTAAGCTGGCACTTCCGGTTGTGTTCAGTATGGTTATCTCACTTGTTTATAATATGGTGGATACGTATTTTATTGCAGGAACCGGCAATACGGATCTGGTGGCGGGGGTTGCCCTTGGATCGCCGATCTTTACGCTGATGATCGCGCTGGGAGATATTTTTGGACTTGGCGGCAGTTCTTTTATTTCCAGGCTTTTTGGAGAAAAAAGATACGAGGACGCAAAGCGGATCAGCGTATTCAGCTTTTATGGCGCGATCGTCAGCGGTGTTGCAGTTGCGGCTGTACTGATGATCTTCAGAAGTCTGGTATTGGGACTTCTGGGTGCAAGCGAGGCCACCTGGGAGTATGCGTCACAGTATTATACCTGTATTGCACTGGGTGCGCCGTTTATCATTGTTGCGCTGACACCGTCCAATCAGTTACGAACAGAAGGATTTGCGACGGCTTCGATGGTTGGTTCTGTACTTGGCGCAGTTGTAAACATTATTCTGGATCGATCATGATCTTTGTACTGGGCTGGGGTGCGGCCGGCGCAGCTACAGCGACCGTGATCGGAAATGTTTGTACCGATATTTTCTTTGTATGGTTTCTTATTAAAAAGAGCAAAAATCTTTCTGTGGATCCCAGGGGATTTCACATTTCTAGGTCGGAGATCGGAGCGGTTTTTGCCATTGGTATTCCGGCTTCTGTTACTAATCTGATGCAGAGCATCGGAATTGCGCTGACAAACCGAGCGTTGCTGGGATTTGGTGACGATAAGGTTGCAGCTATGGGAATCGTTATAAAAATTAATATGATCGCTGCGTTGGTCCTGGTTGGTTTTGCCTTTGGTGGACAGCCGCTGACCGGATACAATTACGGCGCGAGAAACCGCACAAGGTTGAAAGCAACTTTGAAGTTTGCATATCTTCTTGAGGGAGGAATGGCGCTTGTACTGATGGCGGTACTTGGATTTTTTGCCCCGCAGATGGTAAAGATCTTTATGAGCGATCCTTCCGTTGTGGAAAATGGCGCGCTGATGCTTCGGCTGCAGCTGGCGGGAATGTTGTGTATGGGAATCGTGCTGATCAGCACCTGTACGTTTCAGTCTGCAGGACAGGCTATGGGAGCTTTTCTGTTATCAGTGAGCAGACAGGGAGTGGTCTTTGCGGTTGTACTGATGATCGCTCTTAAGGTGGCAGGGTATCATGGCGTTCTGGCTTCTCAGGCAATCTCGGATTTCCTTACGGCAGTGCTGGCGGTGGTGCTGGTATGGCGCTGGTGGAAAAAAGTGGATTTCTAAGAGTCCGCTTTAAATACTTTGCGCAAATATCAGGAACAGATCAGGATATTTTCATATAATAAAATATCCGTGATGTTGGAAAGGTATTTGCGCAAAGCAGGAGGCCATAAGTTTTGAAAAAAAGAAAATTCAGATCCATGCAGCAGAATCTCCATACGGTAAGCCGCAGCATTAACAGCCAGGCTGCCCATATCAGAAATTCGTTGTCGGAAATGGAAAAAATGCTGGATAAAATTGCATCAAATGAAGAATATAAAAATAAAAAGAAAAAAT
>ENA-OQCS01001271-OQCS01001271.1-human-gut-metagenome-genome-assembly--contig:-NODE-1271-length-13238-cov-3.767600_pt1 | contig 13238 bp, 17 predicted proteins | sample MGYA00242757_ERZ504575 | MGnify/ENA primary metagenome ERZ504575 (study PRJEB26092, sample SAMD00036297) | human gut metagenome | host: Homo sapiens | study: EMG produced TPA metagenomics assembly of...
TACTCATCTTTGTAAATATTATCCTGATCCTGATGCTCTTGCTCGTTCCACATGGGATATCATTGAGCGGTTTTGGAATCTCGATCTTATCTTTTACCGATACTTTTATGGCTGATAAATATTCTAAATTCGGACCAGCTCCACGAACTCCTTCTTGTATGCAGCGTTCTTACCTTCTTTCCATTGACTTTAAAGTTACTTCTTTAACGGAGTGGCTGCCCAGCTTAAAATGAATCCACTTTATGCGATCCTTAGCGGATTTGAAGTAGGTAACACTCCCGGTGTTGGTACTTTTTATGATTTTTTTAACCGCTTATGGGACTCTGATAATGATCATATGTCACCACATATCCATCCACTGAAGACTAAGGTTAAAAAGCCTAAAACAAACGGTACAAAAGCTGATCCCGTGGAAAAAGTTACAGTTGCCGATCTTCTTCCGACCTTGGAGGAAACAGATTTTAAACTTGATGAACAGCCTTATGCTTCTCTCTTTCAGATCTATCAGAAAGAATTCCTCGATGTTTCCGTTTCCCAAGGACTTATCCATGCCGATTCCCTGGCATTAGCAGGTGATGGCACTCCTGTTGTTACTTCTCACAGGGAACGCAAAAAGCGTATCTGTAACTGCAAAGAAAATGGCATCTCTAACTGCAGATGTGACCGTTACTTTTCCCAGCCCGATTGTGACATCAGATGGGATTCCTCACGGAACTGTTTTTATCACGGATACGACCTGTATATGCTTGTTGATTCACAAAGCGACCTGCCTGTATCCCCTCATTTTTCCTGTGCTTCAAAACATGATTCCCACGGATTCCTGCACACTTTTTTCAGAATGAGATCCTTTCTTCCGGATTATACAGTCTCCAAAGTGCTTTTAGATTCTGCCATGATGCCATGCCCTATTATCAATACTTTCAACGTGAAAATATAACACCTTTTATCGATCTGAATGGAAAAGGTGGAAGACCACCCGTTTATAAAAATGACTTTACGATCGATGAAGACGGTGTTCCCGTCTGTCCTTCCGGACATCGTATGCGTCGGGATGGTGTTGAAGTTGCGAAAGACAGGATGAAATTCAGATGTCCAAAGATCAGTCGTAAAAACGGCTGCATTTCCTGTACTTGTGAAACTCCATGTTCTGATGCCAAGTACGGACGTACGGTTCATTTGGTCATGAAAGATAATCCAAGATTATTTAACAATCCGCCAAGAAGCAGTAAGGAATGGAAACTGGAATATAATGCAAGAACTTCTGCTGAACGTTCGAATAAACGTGAGAAATAGATTTTAAATTAGAAGACGGCAGACACCGCTCAACTAAGATGTGGTACTGCCGCCTCTATCACATCCTGATGTTACAGCATCTGGATGCACGGGATCTGCCTTCGGAACCCACACTGAAAAAAATGATTCTACAAACAGCATGATCCTGTAGATTATTATATCTCATTTTTTGAAACATAGCGACAGTTATGTTTATTTCTTATGCTTATTTTTACGTTCACGAAATAATATTTATTTTTCAAAGTACAGTACCAGTATTTCTCTGGTATGATCACTCAAATTCCGAGAGATTCATTTTACTTTTTAATTGCTTTTTATTTTATGTTATACTTTTTTATATCCATATAATACTTATCCTTTTGAAAGGATTTTGGTTGGTCGCCATTCGTGTTATATGGATTTTTTCTAAATCATAAGCATCACCTGATTTTTCTAAATACAAGAATTTAAAACGGCGTGAACTCTTATAAAATATGGAATGAGAAAATATCATGTTGACAGAAATCATTTTCTTTTCAAATTATCTAAAAGAGCTACAACACTTGAAATAATAACAATGGGTATTATCATTTCTTTTGTTATAAATCCTGTTAAAACTCCCACTCCATTTATAATAATATTCACAATTATACATCTACACATCCATCGAAAAATCCAATGTTTTTTCTCTTCCATATTTTCTTTTCTCCTTTACCAAGTTAAAATAGAACTTTTTTCGTTTGAGTTTTATTCTGTCCTGATGTAAATTTTTTATTTTTACTCGTTGTCATCTTTCTTTTCAATTCATATTGTGGTATTGCATTTCCATTTTTATCAAATTTCGTAGGTCCTACGATTCGATAATAATATAAATATCTAAAATACACATTACATTCATCTGAATTTACAAAATAATATGTTACATATGCAGAAACAGCAGCCCCTACTATTATTTGCGGGCTTGGTATTTTAGTTGTCAGCCAACTAGTCATAGCTGATGCAAATGCATTTTTAGTTGCTTTTTTAAATTTTTTGCTAGAATATACAGAATAATTTTTTAAAGGATACCATTCCGTTGGATATTTCTTTGATTTCAGCAATTTGATTTGCTTCATTTATTGTATTTTGACTTGTATTCTTTAATTTTATATTTCCATTTTCATCTGAAACCACCTGTATATCTTCTTTTTTTAACAATTCCTGCTCTTCGTCTGAAATTACTTGTGTTGCTTTATTTTCTTGCTTTTTGCTGTCTCCTTGCTTTTCACTTGCTTGTATAGGAACAGCCGTAATTCCCATTATTGCTACCATCAAAATAACAACTACTTTTATTTTTATCATATTGTTTTTTTTCTCCTAATTTATCTTACATATTTTTAAATTATGGTGTATTAGATATATCCATATAATACTTATCCTTTTAAAAGACTTTCTTGGTTGGTCGCCATTCGTGTTATATGGATTTTTTCTAAATCATAAGCATCACCGCCCTTAAATAAATAATTCGTTACCTCTGACCCATATGATATTCTTTCCCTATATTCCTCTTTATTTCTTCCACCAGCTCCTGTATTGTTACTCTGCCCTGTCTCTTTTCAATATTCCAAATAGCTTTCATTACGATTGCGTTTAATCTTTGATGCATTGTGTCATATTTTAATGAACTAAGGAAAGGGCTGCAACACTTGAAATGATAACAATGGGTATTATCATTATGTTCTATTTTTAGGTTACTTTTATTTTAACATTGTTTTGTACTTAACACAATATATTTACAGGTTATTTTTTTCAATAAAATAATCATTCTATGAAAAATCACTGAATCCATATAATTCATATGAACTCAGCGATTTATCTACTATTCTCCGATCAAAACCCTCTTACCTTCAAAGGCAAATCCATAATGTCTGATCTTTGATTTTGAAATTCCTCTCTCTATTAACTCTGTATCATAATCCTTTTCTTCTATCTGCACTAATGCAGACTGCACAGTATCTTCTAATTTCAGTTCTTCCTGTGCATCATAAACTTAAATTCTAGCACAAATGCAAGTTGATTTTTCTGACGTGGAATCAACATAACGTCGTATCTTCATATCCACTTTCCCTGTTTGATCTCACTTCATATTGATCCCGCAATTCTACCAATAATCCTAATACAAAACCATGATAGAATCTCTCTGGCTGTGTTCTGCCAGAAGGATGGCTTCCTGTATCGAAACTGCTGAATGTGGCTAGTGCAACTTCATTCATATAGACATTCATTTCTTTGATATTTCCACAGAGCATTGCCTTAATAAATGCATTATAATTCGACCTTGTATTCTGAAACCATCCCACAAACATCTCTGAAAACATTCCTAAAGTCTCTAGATTCGTAATCTTTAAATGATACCATGGTACATGAAGGATTCCTCTGTATTCGATCTTATCGATCTTCAGATAACCGCTTGCAACCATCAGACTCCAGATCGCATTTTCTTTTGTCTCCAACTGATCAAATACGATCTGCTCATCAAAATTCAACACGATTTCTCTTTCATTTAAAAGTTCTTCCATGAATTCTTTCACATCTGGCTTGGACGTCTGAATCAATCGATTTATCAGACCATTGGAACTTGTAGATGCCCAATAAGCAAGCAACTTCTTTTCTTTCAGATAATTTGTAATGGACCATGGATTGTAAATATCCTGCTGTGAGCCAAAAGTAAATCCATCATACCATTGCTTTACGACATCCTTTTGATCTGCTAATTGGAACTCTTCCAATGCTGCAAAGACTTCTTCTTGTGTAAAGCCAAAACATGTTGCATATTCTTCTGATGTTGTTGTCACAACTTTTAAGTTATTCAGATCCGAAAAAATAGATTCTTTGGAAACTCTGGTAATCCCAGTCATCATTGCTCGATTTAAATATGGATTTGTCTTAAATGCTGCATTAAACAAACTTCGGATAAATGCAGTAAACTCATCCAATATCCATGAATATACGCTTCCTGCATCGGGGTATCAAATTCATCCAAAAGAATGATAACTTCTTTTCATAATATCGATAAAGATAACCAGAAAGATCTTTTAATGCACATTGTGCTGTCACATCATCCATATATGGATCAACTGACTGGAATTGTCTTACCTGGACTTCTGTCAGTCCTTCCCATCCTGCCAACTCAATATATTGCTGATACACATCCGTTATGATCTTCTTTATCTTTAATACTGCATCCTTATAATTTGTCTGCTTCACATCTGCAAAACTTAAATAAATAACTGGGTATGTTCCTTGTAACTGTTGATATTTTTCCTCTTTCCAGATATTCAGCCCTTCAAACAGCTGTCCCTGATCTCGATACTGGTTGGAAAAAAAAACATTTTAACATATCCATATTTAACGTTTTTCCAAAACGTCTCGGTCTTGTGATCAACGTGATATCGTCTTCTGATTCCCACCACTCTTTGATCAGACTTGTTTTATCTATATAGAAACAATTGCTTTGTATGATATCTTCAAAACTTTGTTTTCCAATTCCTATTACCTTTGTCACGTCGATCACCTTCTTTCTAATTTATATATATCTCTTTTTTCTTCTTTTAGTATACAAAAAATGGGAATCTCAGGCAACCTTGAGTATCTGTCTGATCACGCATCCACGACCGTCAATGCCGTCACCGCTCCAACAATACATAAGATTCCAACAACATCGATCATTCCAAAGGCCTGTGCAAGCACGGTTGCGGAAAGAATCGTTGCAACTAGCGGTTCCACGCATCCAAGCATACTTCCCTGAACTGGTCCTAACATGGAAATCCCATGGAGATAACATGAAAACGCCACGATCGTTCCTAAGAATACAACTCCAATTGTCATTGCAACCGTCATGATATCCCAATGTCCTGGGACACTCCATACTTTTGTAAATGGAGTCACCAAAACTCCACCAACAAACATTCCCCATCCTGTTGTCTCTAAAGTACCAAATTCGTCTAATAGTTTCTTTGGCTGCACGTTATAAACTGCAAAAGCAAAGGCGGATAACAATCCCCAGAACAATGCCGCGTTGGTGATCACTAAGTTTTTTATACTTCCATGTGTTGCGAGCAAAAGATTCCTACGATCACAGCTGCCAATACAAACACTTCTTCTTTCTTTGGAAATCTTTTTTCCACTAATACAAAGAACACCATAATTAAGATTGGTGCAGAATATTGAATAACTGTCGCAGTTCCCGGATTTGACTCCTGAATGGCAAGGAAATACGTCATCTGACACATAGCCATTCCAATCATCCCGAAGATCAGCTGATTGAACGCTGAATCCTTTCTTTTCCATACACGAAAAATTGAATTCCCTTTTCTCTGATACATAAGCAACAGCAGACAGATTCCTGCCCCTAATAATCTGACTGTCACGAGCCACGTAGCCGTCAGATCTTTTGCATCAAATAAATATTTCCCCATCACACCGGACATACCCCAGCAGCATCCTCCTGCAACTGTGAAGCAGATCCCTTTTAAACTTTGATTCATAAATACATTTCTCCTCGTATCTGTATTTTTATCTATTCTTCTGTGAGTAAATTATCAAATTCACATTTCTCAAATTCCTGAATGGAAATATTTTTCTTGTTTGGATTGGCGTATACAAAAGTCTTATCTACATTTTCTAGGTAATTTTGAATCTTATCATTTGTCGCACTGATGATTGCTTGGAATCCTAGATTCCTGATCAGGTCAATACAACTTGCAACTTTCTCTGCATCCATCTTAGAGAATGCTTCATCTAAGACAACCAGACGGATGCTTGGATTTCTTCGTACTTTTGGTGAAAGATGAATTCCATAGGCCTGTGCAAAACTTGCGAGTAATGCAACATATAATGGGTTCTGTCCTTCTCCACCAGAGTTTTTCTTGATCATCTTACTTAATCCGATCGTCAGTTTTTCATCACCATCCACAATCTGTTCCATATCAAAGGACAGATACGTACGATAATCAGAATATTTCTGCATATCACGTTTCGCATTCTCAAGTTCTTCACCGGTTGCACCTTCTGGCGGGATAAAGATCTCGATCAATTCGTTCATCAGTTCCCCGTATTTATTCTCATGTTCCATAGAGAAGAGATTCATCTGGTCATCCATCGTTGTATTTAAGACAGATGGATCGATATTCAGAGAATCATCCATAAACATTGGATAATATTTTCCATCGGCTCCTGTATTTCTTGTGATCTTAAATTGGTATTTGTCTTTCCCAAAGTCGAGTCCACTGATCATGCGGTTTAATTCATCCCTGCGCTGATAAGCTTCCCTGATCGCGCTTCGAATCTTGTATACAAAGTCATCTTTGAAATGTTCCATTGCTGTTTTGGCCTGTTTTGCAGCTTTTTCACGATACATTTCCATGTGATCAGATGATAATTCCTTATAAAGCTTGTCATACACATCATTGTTCTCATCTACTGCTGAGAATGTGCGGTTCGGATATTCCCTTAAATATGCAGTTCTGACTTCCACAAGCTTTCGATATTCTTCTTCCTTCTTCGTTCCGGCATCATAGTATTTCCTTGCTGCACGTTTTTTGAGACGTTCATAGTCTTCTGTGTCTGTCTTCTCGATCTCTTGTGCAAACTGCTGCTCGTACTCTCCATTTGCCGGCAATTCATTCTGTGCCCGGATCAATGCTTTATTCTGGTCAATGATCTGCTGTCTGCATTCTTTTAATGCATTCTGTGTTGCCCAGATTGCTTCTTTCATTGCATTGATCTCTTGTTTGCAATCTTCCTGTTTTAACCTGTTCTGGTCTCTTTCCTCTTCTAGACCTTTTAAGGCACCTTCTCTTAATTTTGTCAGCTGATTTTCTAAATCTTCATATTCTTCCTGACGTTCTTTCGCACGTTCCAGTGTTTCCTGCTGTTTTAAATATTCTTCGGCTGACTGTGGAAGATATTCATAGTCCAAAATAACGACAGCACTTAAAACTTCTTTTTCTAATGGATCTTTTTTATCAAAGATCTTATCCTTTTCTTTCTCTAATTCTTTGATCCTGTGGCGTAAACTGTTGTCTCCGATGTAGGAATTTCTTGTGTACTGTTTTGGATCTAATCGTTTTAACTGGAAATTTTTATAAAGCATTCCATCTGGTGTGATACCAGTACGGCAATTTCTTAATTCATCGATCGTCTCACATTTGATCACACGCCCGATCAAGGATTCTATCAGCTTTTTCACATAAGACTGTTCTGCAAGAACTTCTTCTGACAATGCATTTTCCTCGACCTTTATGTCCTGTTTATCAATCTTTTGTGTGTCTGCGATCGAAATTCTCCAGTATTTCTTCTGATCCATATCACGATAGATTTCCATGGCATCCTTAACGTATTTGGGTTCCACGATGAGTGTTAATTTATTCGATCCTAAATATCCTTCGACCGCTTTATGCCATTTCTCATCTTTCATATCTAACAGATCGGCAAGCACATTTACCTTTACAAAATCACCACATTTTTCGCTTAATTTCGTCTGTAATTCATATCTTGCATCCAGAACTTCTTTTGGATATGCTTTGTTACCCTTTTTCAGTTCTTTCAACTCATCAGAAATAGATTTCTCCTGTTTCTTTAAGGCTCTTAGTGCAGACGCATTATCTTGTCGTTCTTCCTCAGTTTCTTTTCTTAAGATATCCAATGTATGTTTTAATCGGTTTAGATCATCTTCTGTGATATCTCCCTGTTCAAATTTCTCGATATCCCAGATTGCCTGATTTGGCGTAATATCGAGATCACACCATTTTTTTAAGTCTTTTGATGTCTGTTCCCAACGCTGTACGGAATGATTTAACTGTCCTAACAACTCCTGAACATCCTTTTTCCTTGTTGCGATCTGGTCGTATCCACTTCCTGCAATCTGTGCTACTAATGCATCGTATTCTTTGGAAAGTTTCTCTAGTTTCTTCTCAAGAACTGTTTCATTCTCTTCCTGTGTCTTTAAATCTTTTTCTCCATCTTCAATCTTTTGCTGTAATAGATGAATATCTGTTTTTAATTTCAGGACATCCAGTTTGTTCATGCGGTACTGGCAATAATCCTGTTCCTCTTTTTTGGTCTTGAATTTAACGAAACTTTCTTTGATCTCTTCTAAGCTCTTTGCTTCCTTTAATGTATCTTCGATTCTCTGACGCATTCTTCCATACTGCATCACGCTTTCCTGCATATCTTCAATATGAATGTCCTGCTCCATACAGATGTATTCTTTCACAAAATCTTCGAGCTTGATATTCATTTTAAATGGGATCGCGCGTTTAAACAGTCTTGGGAATTTCTCCATATCAAGACCGCCAAGATAGATGTCATACATCTGTTTTCTAAATCTCTCGTTGCTTGTTCCAAAATAGAAATCTTCTTTTTTGAAGTTTTTTCTGCATATATTTGCGGAGTTCCGAAATTGTCATCGCATGTTCTTCCGTACGGTAAGCATTCTCTAAAATGCCACCTTTGTGCCAGAAAAATAATCTGGATGTATCATTTCTTGCTGTATCTACGTCAAATACAACTCCCAGACATTCTTTTTCGTCAGCTTCTGTCTGTGTAAATTCAAGAACGATCGTTGTGGAGAAGTTTTTATTTCTCAAATAAGTAACTTCATCTTTCTCTCCGACCGCAACCATTCCTCGCAGGTATTCGATCAGATTTCGATCGGAATCGTCTGCTGCCGCCTTATTAAAGAATCCACGACCATCTGTATTCGCATATAAAACGATCTGCATCGCATCGATCACTGTTGACTTTCCACTTCCAGAATGTCCGGTAAAAAAATTGATTCCATCGTTGAAACTTAATATTTTCTGATCTATATAATGCCAATTATTCAGGCATATCTTCGATAATGCCAGAAATGGCTGCTTCGTCTTCGTCAAACTCACTGTCTACTTCCTCCTTACTGAAACTTCGATCAATCTGCGGATGTCATCTCCTAGTAACACGACATTCACGCATGGATAGATCATCATTCTTGTCTCTTCATTTAACTCTTCTAATACATCGAGTGGTTCGATGATCTGATATTTCTTTAATAATGCGATGGAACGACGCATCTCAGTGATGGATGGCAAGGTTCTCATCAAATGGAAATCATTGATCTTTTCATGGATTTCTCCTAATGATGTATACACACTTGTATTCGATGAAGCCTCTGCCATATGTTCATCATACAATAATTTTAAGATCAGAAGATAAATGGTTGATAATCTGGAAATCTTCTCTCCGATCAAAGTTTCTCCTTCAATATAAAAGACTCCAAGATGCAGATTTTCTCTTAATTCGATTCCTGAAATCTTAAAATATTCTCTTAAAAATTCCTGATGCAGGTCAATGGTTCTAAATTCTTTATTGTATACAAGTCTTCCGCTCTTTTTATCATATTTTCTTTCTAATACAAATGTCTGTTTTAACAACGTACGGATCACTTTCGTGACCGCATTTTTTTCTTCGTCATTCAATTCTTCATAATACGGTATCATGATTTCGGTTTCCTCCTTACAAAAGTTAATGCCGGATAGCGGTAACTTCCATTATCAATCAATTTATCGTCTCTCTCGATCACTTTATATTTACTGTTTCTTCTCGTGCTGTAATCGTAAGCAAGGATTAATTTCTCAAAGGACTCTTCATCCCTGATATCAATATCCTTAACTTCCATATGGTCATCATGCATGTAAGCTTCAATGAAATCTTCAATCTCAGCCTGCTGGTATCTTGTATGAATCTTATTTAATCTTAGGACATCTTCTCTTGATAATTCTTCCTGCTGCTTTTCTTCTTCCACCTGACTTGCAAAATCTCTTCGTTTTCTCTTCTTATACAAAGACTTCTCTGAAAGCACTTCAAAATGAGACAGATTCATACTTTGTCCGACCTTCTCGATCTTTTCCTCGCTGTCCTTAGAATCCCCGATCGTCTTTAACAGCTGGATCATCAGACCTCTTGTGTCGGATTCTCCATTCAGCATGTAATTCATACGCGTTACTGTCGCCCTGATATATTTGGAATGTTCTTTATCCATGTTGGAAATTCGATGTTCAATATCATCAAATCCACGTTCGATCGCATTGATGATGCTTAGCACATCTTCGCCTTTTTCTTTATCTGCTTTCTTCTGTACCTGTTCCATCCATGGAATATCTTCTCTCATTTCTCTTAAACATCGTTTGATATCATTTTTATATAGGTAGAAGTTATCATTTGTCTTTAAGATATGATATTTCTTCTCAACGATCTCCTCGACGTAACCTTCCAAATGTTCTGCCAGCACTTCTTCATATGATTTCTGTTTTAGCAGTCGGCTAAAGAAATGGTCCATGTTGTGTAACATATCCTGCAAGGCTTTATTTAATTTCTTTGTATTAACAAGCGCTGTTTTAACATGGCTAAGTTCATCTTCTTATCATGCCAGAATGAAAACAGTGTTGCGTATACATTCTGGATATAGATCTCTGTGTCATCCGTTGATGGGTTGACTAATTCTTCAAATGCTGTTAAAAATACGGCTGCGTAATCAGGAATGATGATATTGGTGGTTAATGTTGAGAAATCTTCGATCCTCTTTAACCAGCCTGTCTTGATCAGCCAGTTTAAGATCCTGTTTGGCGGTGTCTGGCTTGCATCATTTTCTGATTCAAATTCTTCAGGAGATAACCAGATCCGCTGGCTTTCATTCCAGTCTTCTAATACCTGAAGGCATACTTCTTTACTTAAATAATAATTGTTATATTCATATTCTTCGTTGATCTTCAGCAAGGCTTCCATATAAAGTTCTCTGTTCATCGAACGAAATAAACTCCAGAATGAATCTGGGATATCATAGGCAAATTTCATAGGTAACTTCCTTCTTTGGTTGTACTTTATTCTCTGACTCTTTATTTTAACTGATTCGAATGACCTCGTAAAGTGATTTCCTATGAAATAATAATTGACACAAGTCCGAAATCGGACTATAATTATCATAATCTTGTAGTCCGATGATAGATATAATTGTTATAAGAAAGGAAGTCACTATGGAATCGAAACAAAATCGTGCCTTAAAGGAATTTGATTCTCTCTATAAGATGATCGATGATGTCTATCATGAGATCGCTCTTTCCATGCATCTTACAGATTCCGCATTTCTCATTTTATATTGTCTGTTAGAACTTGGAGATGGTTGCTCTCAGAAAGATATCTGCAAACTTTACTCCAATCTCAAAACAAACGGTGAATTCTTCCGTAAAATCATTAGAAGATAAAGGAGTTTTGATCCGTAAAGCCGGCGTCGGAAGGGATATCCACTTATTTTTTACAGAGTTTGGACGAGAATTTTCTGAAAAACATATCGGTCCTGTCTTTGATATGGAAAATGCTACATTTGAATCTATGGAACCTTCGGAGTGTGAACAGTTGCTTTCTCTTACGAGAAAATATGTCCAGATTTTAAAGAAAAATACGAAACACTATATCTTAGAGGAAAAGGAGTTTTAGTCTATCATGAAGATTCAATTATCGGATCATTTCACTTACAAACGTCTGATCCGTTTTGTCTTTCCATCGATCATTATGATGATCTGTACTTCGATGTACAGTATTATTGATGGATTATTTATTTCCAATTTTGCAGGAAAAACAGCATTTGCTGCAGTCAATCTGATCCTTCCTGTTGCGATGGGTGTTGGAGCGATCGGATTTATGATCGGTTCTGGTGGAAGTGCGATCGTTGCAAAGACGCTTGGTGAAGGTAAAGAAGAAAAAGCAAATGAATATTTTTCTATACTGATCTTTACTGCTTTGATCGGAGCTACGATTCTGTCTATCTTTGGATTTATTTTTATAAGGCAGATCTGTATAGCACTTGGTGCGCGTGGACAGCTGCTTGAATATGCGTCTACTTATGGACGTATTATGTTTGTATCACAGCCAATGTTTATGATGCAGACGATCTTTTATAACTTCTTTATTACAGCTGAGAAACCTTCTTACAGTCTTCGTATGTCTTTGATCTCTGGCGTGATCAATATTGTGTTTGACTATCTCTTTATCGGTGTCATGCATTATGGTGTTGCCGGGGCTGCGGTTGCAACTGCCATGGGTGAGTATGTTGGCGGGCTTGTACCGTTGATCTATTTTGCGCGGAAAAATAACAGCAGTCGTCTTCGTCTTGTGAAACCTGTCTGGAGAAAAGATATTTTATTAAAGACCTGTTTAAATGGTTCTTCGGAATTTATGACAAATGCTTCTTCTTCCGTTGTAAATATGCTTTATAATACACAGTTAATGCGCCTTGCTGGTGCAGATGGTGTTGCTGCTTATGGTGTGATCATGTATGCGAACTTTATCTTTGCTGCGATCTATCTTGGATATTCTATGGGAAGCGCTCCGATCACCAGTTATAATTATGGGGCTGGAAATCATTCGGAATTGAAGAATATGTTGAAGAAGAGTTTGTCTTTAATTGCTGTAACTGGGGTTTGTCTGACTTTGATCTCTGAGTTTTTTGCCCATCCGCTGATCAATATCTTTGTTGGATATGATGCTGATCTGTTTGCTATGACGTTACATGGATTCCGGTTGTATGCATTTGTGTTTTTGATCAATGGATTTAATATCTGGGCTTCTTCGTTCTTTACAGCTTTGAATAATGGGGTTGTTTCTGGGATGATTGCGTTCCTTCGAACTTTGTTGTTTCAGATTGGGTGTATTATGCTGCTGCCAATTTTGCTTGGATTGAATGGAATCTGGATGGGAGTTGTTGTGGCGGAGATGTTGACTTTAATTGTTACGATTTATTTTTTACGGAGTAGAAAGAAAGTTTTATCACTACTAGATTTTGTAATAGTGTTTCATGTATGAGTCAGAAAGAAGATAAGAAAAAATATTTATAAAGAATACAGGGTGACACTCCGCATTTTTGAAAGCGTTTTTTTCTTATCTTCTTTCTGACT
>ENA-OQCS01001272-OQCS01001272.1-human-gut-metagenome-genome-assembly--contig:-NODE-1272-length-13232-cov-3.249523_pt1 | contig 13232 bp, 19 predicted proteins | sample MGYA00242757_ERZ504575 | MGnify/ENA primary metagenome ERZ504575 (study PRJEB26092, sample SAMD00036297) | human gut metagenome | host: Homo sapiens | study: EMG produced TPA metagenomics assembly of...
GCGTCCGGCACAGCCGACGCAGCGCGCAGCTCAGCCTGCCGCGCGCCGGTGCAGTCCTTCTCTCGTTCGGCCCAACCTGTTCAACGGACGGGTCAGCAGCCTTCTGCTCGTTCGGTTCAGCATCCGGCTTCTCACGCGGCTCAGCAGCCCACTGCTCGTACGGCCCAGCCTGCAGGCGGTACCCGCTTTAAGCAGCAGGCACCTACCAGCGAACGCAGGCCCCCCAATCGCATTCTCATCACGCCCGCGGTTCGCATGGCGTTGCTCCGGCGACCCGCTCGAGCTACAACACGCATACTCGTCGCGGTGCTCAAAAGAAGAGCTCTCCGGTTCCCATGATCATCGGCGTTGTGGTGGCGGTGCTTGCGCTTGTCGCGATCGTTTTCTTTGTCGTGCCGGCCGTCAAGGGCTTCTTTGCCGGTGAGGATACGAAGGTCACGGCTGGTCAGCAGGTTACGGTAACCATTCCCGACGGTGCTTCGGGCGATACGATCGCCTCGATTCTCTCCGAGAACCATATCGTCGAGAATCCCAAGGATTACTATGCGGCGGTGAAAAAGCTCAACGCCGATATGTCGCTCAAGCCTGGTACCTATTTGTTCACCACACTCATGGACGCGACCAAGGTTGTTCAGCAGCTCATGGAAGGTCCCAACGCGGGCTCCAATGCGCTAACAATCCCTGAGGGCCTGACGGTCGATCAAGTCGCCGATCGTGTGGCCCAGGCCTACGATGGCATCTCTAAGGAAGACTTCCTCAACCAGGCTAAGGCCTCCAACTACGTGGACGACTATAGCTTCCTTAAGGCGCCGCCAACGACTCGCTTGAGGGTTTCTTGTTCCCCAAGACTTATTCGTTGGGCGATTCGCCGACGGTCGATGACGTGATTCGCGCTATGCTCGATCAGTTTAAGACCGAGTACAAGTCGCTTGACTTTGCGAGCTGCGAAGCCAAGATCAAGGAACGCTACGGTGTGGAGATGTCCGACTACGACATCGTCAACTTGGCCTCGATCGTTGAGCGCGAGGGCCTCAACGCCGACCAGCGCGCGCACGTGGCCTCGGTCTTCTACAACCGTCTTGCCGGCAAGCTCGATGGTCTGCGCTATCTCAACAGCGATGCGACCATGATGTATGTCACCGGTGGCGAGGTTACCGCCGACGACCTGCAGAGCGATAGTCCGTATAACACCTATAAGCATGAGGGTCTGCCATCCACGCCCATCTGCTCTCCGTCGCTCGAGGCACTCAAGGCCACGCTTGAGCCGACCGACTCCGATGACCTGTATTTCTACATTACGCAGGACGAGGAGTACTTCTCGCAAACCTACGAAGAGCATCAACAGTCTTGGAATTAGCATGAGGATTTTTAGCCCCAAACGTTACGTTGCCTCGGTCGATCGCATCGACTTGATACCCTTTGGCCGACGGCAAACGCGCCATTCTGCTCGATCGCGATAACACCCTGGTGCCGCGTGACACCGAGCAGGTTCCCGCTGCGGTTTCCGCTTGGCTCGATACCGCCCGCGCCAAAGGCTTTAAGCTGTGCATGGTGTCCAACAACTGGCATCGCGACCAGGTCATGGCATCAGCACGCGAGCTGGGACTCGAGGCCATCAGCCATGCCATGAAGCCGGCGCGTTTGCCTCAAGGCGGGTCTTAAGCGCCTCGGCGCCACGGCCGACGAGGCGGTGCTGATCGGTGATCAGCTCTACACGGACGTGTGGAGCGGCAACTTCGCCGGCGTCGATACCATCCTGGTAAAGCCGCAGGCACGCAGGACCTGTGGTATACGCAGATCTTCCGTATCTTTGAGCGCCGGGCCCTGCGCGACCTTCCCTGCGAGGAATAGGTTTCGCCATGTCCCAGCACACCAAACACGGCTGCGACCATATCTTCTTTATCGGCTTTTTGGGCGCGGGCAAATCGACGCTCGCGCGCACGTCGGCACTATGTTCAAGCGGCGTTTTATCGATACCGACCGCCTAGTCGTCCGCCGTTGCGGCAAGTCGGTAACCGAGATTTTTGAGACCGAGGGTGAGGATCGTTTTCGCGAGCTCGAGACCTCGGCGCTCCGTTCGCTCCAAAGCGAGCGCAGTCTGTTGGTTTCGTGCGGGGGCGGTATCGTCGAGACGCCGGTGAATATTGAGCTGATGCACGAAATGGGTACGTGCGTGTACCTCGAGGGCGACTTGAGGATTCGATTCGCCAGATTCGTCGGTCCGACACGCGCCCCGATTTCCGCTCGCCCGAGCATGCCGCGCGCTTGTTTGAGCATCGCCGTCCGCTGTATCGCCAGGCCGCCGATATTACCCTTGATATTCGCAACAAGTCCTTCGAGGACGTTCCTACCTTTGTGCCGAGATGCTTTTGGAGCGTGGACTGCTATGATTCGCCGCCAACTGATCAATTTCCAAAACCGCAGCGTCGATGTCCGTGTCGGATTGGGCGCGTTCGATGAGCTGTCGCGTATGTTTGCCTCGGCTGTGGGCAAGCCTAAGCGCGCGATGGTGGTTTGGAACTCCGCCTCGTCAGAACGTTTTGATGAGGTCGTCGAGCATGCGCTGGTCGACGCCGGTTTTGCCGTGTCGCAGTTCTCCCTTGAGGTTTCGCCTGCTGGTGCCACGCTGGCCGATGCCGATGCTATCTTTGGCGCCTTGTCTGCAACGGCATTACCTGCGACGATCTGGTTGTCGCCGTTGGCGATGCCGCAACCTGCTCGGTTGTTAGCTGGTGCGCCAACCAGTGGTGTGGCCGAACCGAGTGCGCGCTGCTGCCGACGACCTTTGACGCCATGCTCACGGTCGCGACGACCATGAAGCCGCTCATTGCCTCGTCGTCGAATGCGCTTCCCGCTATTGCGTTCCGTCCCGAACCGGGCTTGGTCGTGTGTGACCTCGACCTTGTTCGCGAGGCGGACCCCGAGGACCTCAAGCTCGGCTATGTGGTACTTGTTGGCACCATGCTTTCGAGCAGTAAGTCCCGTTGGAATCAGTTTACTGAGACCGTCCCCGAGATTCTCGCGGGCGAGGAGGTCGCGCTCGTCAATGCCGTTCAATGGTCTCAGACTGCCCGCAAGGACGTACTGATGGCCACGAACCCGAGCGCTCGCCATGCGCTCGATTTTGGCAAGACGGGGGAGCGTACCCTGCGCGCCTGCTTGGGCGATGCCGCTTCGCAGGCCCCTGCCTACCAGCTGTTGTCCGAGGGCATTCGCTTTGAGGCACGCCTTGCACATGATGCCTGCGATTTCGATATCGATTACGTCTTTGAGGTCGATGACTGCTTGGAGGACTTTGGTATCGAGGAACTTGCCTTCGATCTGGAGTCTGCCGCATATATCGAGGAGTTCCGCAAGCAGCAGTTTGCACGCTCGAACCGCAGCATGTTGCCGCTGCCGCGGCACTCGGCGCCATTCGCCTAACGAACGTTGAGGACGAGGTTCTTAAGCGCCATGCTCACGCCTACTTGGCTTCTCGTAAAGAACTTCTCTAAGATTTATTGACTTCCATCCTCTTTCGTATCATGTTGAGGGGCGGGTTTCCAATCGGTTCGCGGATCGCATGCGATTCCGTCGTTCGGTTGAGACCCGTCCCGTCTATATAGAGACAACAAGAAAGGAATCTGCATGTCTGAGTTTGCTGCCGGTCCTGCCGGTCGTATCGAGCGTGTCCGTGCCTGATGGCCGAGCGTGGCTACGACGCCATCGTGGTGCGCGACGAGGCCAATCTTCGTTGGCTTACGGGCGTGAAGGGCGTTTTCGATTACACCTTTGAATTCCCGCACGCGGCGTTTATTACGGCCGACCAGTGCCTGTTCCATACCGACTCGCGCTACCTCAACAGCTTTGAGGAGAACACGCCCGCCGGCAGCCCCTGGGTTTACGACATGGACGAGGGTACCATCCCCGGCTGGGTCGCCGGCAAGATTGCGGCTAACAAGTGCCGTGTCTGTGCTGTCGAGGACGATATGCAGATTAACTTCTACCAGGGTATTCAGCGCGGCCTGGAGGACCGTTCCGTCGCCTGCATCCTACCGCTGATGCACGACGACATCCGCAAGATGCGCGCCATCAAGGATGCCGAGGAGATTGAGCTTATGCGCCATGCGCAGTCGATCACCGATGCCGCTTTCCAGCATATGCTCGGCTTTATTAAGCCCGGTATGACCGAGAAGCAGGTTCGCAACGAGCTCGAGAACTTTATGTTCGCCAACGGCGCCGACAGCCTTGCCTTCGGCTCCATCGTGGCGAGCGGTCCCAACACCGCCAACCCGCATGCTGTGCCGAGCGATCGCGTGATCGAGAAGGGCGATTTCGTTCTCATGGATTACGGCGCGGGCTACTGCGATTACCGCTCCGACATGACGCGCACCGTCGTGATGGGCGAGCCCACGCAGGAGCAGCTCGACCTGTACGCGCTCGTGCGCCGCACGCACGAGGAGTGCGTCGCCGCCATCCATCCGGGCGTTGAGGGTAACGACATCTTCAAGCTTTCCAAGAAGATCATCGGCGATGCCGGCTATGGCGATTACTACAATCATGGCCTGGGCCACGGCGTCGGTATCGACATCCACGAGCTGCCCAACTTCAACCGCAGCAAGAACACCATCGCGATCGGCTCGGTTGTCACCATGGAGCCCGGCGTTTACCTGCCCGGCGTGGGCGGCGTGCGCCTGGAGGATTACGGCGTGGTCACCGAGAACGGCTACGAGCCTTTCACCAAGACCCCGCACGACCTGCACGTCATCGATTGCTAGCCCATTTCGATAGATTTTTGGGGCGGGGCGTCCGAATCGATTCGGACGCCCCGCGTTCTCTTTTTATGCGCTCGCCGCAGGCGCCGTCTGCAAGTGTATAATTTCTGTCGTATGTAATTTGGACGCTTGTGCGTTCTGCCCATAACAAGAAAGGTCGCTATGCCTACCATTTCTACCGCCGACTTCAAGAACGGCTCGGTCTCCGTATCAAGGACAAGGTCTACACCATCGTCGAGTTCCAGCATGTCAAGCCGGGCAAGGGCGGCGCGTTTGTGCGCTACAGACCCGCGACATCAAGAGCGGCCGCGTCGTCGAGAACACCTGCACGCCGGCACCAAGTTCGAGAGCGTCATGCTCACCACCCGTGAGTTCCAGTACCTCTACAACGATGGCACCGACTACATCTTCATGGACAACGAGTCCTATGAGCAGGTTCCCGTTCCCGAGGACATGGTGGGCGAGAACTCCAAGTGGCTGCGCGAGAACGACATCTGCCAGCTGCTCTTCGCCGACGATGAGCTCATGGGCGTGACCCCGCCGATGTTCATCGAGACCACCATCGTCCAGACCGACCCGGGCTTTAAGGGCGATACCGTCCAGGTTCCACCAAGCCGGCCACGATCGACACCGGCGCTGTCATCCAGGTCCCCATGTACCTCAACGAGGGCGAGGTCATCAAGGTTGACACCCGCGACGGCAAGTTCGTCTCCCGCGTCTAGCACCAACTCTTCTAGGAGGACTCATGCCCCAGGAAATCAAGATTGACGGCATCGGCATTTCGCCCGATGTTTTGACCGCCATCGTCTCGCGCGCCGTGTCGGATGTCGAGGGCATCGCCTCCGTTGGCGTCAAGGACCTTGCCACCAACCTTGTCTCCATGATGCTCTCGTCCAAGGCCCCGGCTTCCGAGCCGGCTGTCGAGGCCGAGGTCGTTGGCGACAAGCTCGCACTCACCGTGCGTGTCGTGGTGTTCTTTGGCTATCCGTTCAAGAAACTCGCCGAGGCCGTTCGCGCTGCCGTGGTCGCTGCCATCGATGCCCAGGTTGGCGTTGAGGTTGAGCGTGTTGACGTTTGCATCGACGGCCTCGTTTTCCCCAAGGAGTAACCTTTGAGCCTTAAGGTTTATCGCGGGCGTACGCTTGCCCGCAGTCAGGCGCTGCAGCTGCTGTTCCAGGCCGAGGCCACGGACAGCCCGCTCGAGCGCGTCCTCGAGGGTGATTTCCTGATCTCGAAGGGTCCCCTCGACCCTATGCGCTGGAGCTGTGCCGCGGTGCCTACGAGCATATCGACCGCATCGACTGCGCTCTGCGCTCCGTTGCCAAGAACTGGGATCTTATGCGCATGCCCGGTGCCGACCGCAATCTGCTGCGTATCGCCGTTTACGAGATGCGTTTCCTCACCGACGAGGAGGTCTCGGACGCCATCGTGATCAACGAGGCCGTCGAGCTTGCCAAGGCCTATGGCACCGACCAGTCCGCGTCGTTCGTCAACGGCGTGCTGGGCAAGATCGCTCGCAGCGAGGAGCTGCCGGGCGAGGACCTATACCAGGAGCTGCTGGCCGAGGATCGCGCTCGCGAGGAGGCACAGGCTGCCGAGGCTGCCGCTAAGGTTGCGGTTGCCCAGGCTGAGGCTGGTGTGTTGGCCGAGGATGCGGACGCTGCTGAGGCCGTCGAGGCCGACTCCGTCGAGGAGTAGCCATGCCAGAGGGTTCTGTCCGTAACTTTGATGAGATTTCGGACCGTCTGGATCAGTCATCGCTACCGTTCGCTCCAAGGATACCTCCTTGGAGCGTTCGCTCGATTTGTTTGACGAAGCGATTGAGCTGGGCTCCCGCGCGTCGATATGGTCGACAAGTTTGAGTTGACGCCGCGTGAGGCCGACAAGCTCGAGCAGGAATACGATGAGGATGCGGCAAACGAATCCCAGGATAGCTAGGCCGCATCTCCGGATACGAATGGTTGATGGCATTCATGAAACGCGTGCGTCTTGATGACGAACTGATTTCACAGGGCATCTGCGCCGATCGCGCGGATGCCTTCGCACTCTTATGGCCGGCTTGGTCTCGAGTGGCGGTGAGCGCTTGACTTCGCCGGGCCTTAAGGTGATCCCGGGGCTGCCGCTGCATGTGAAGGGGCGCATTCCCTATGTTGGCCGCGGCGGTCTTAAGCTCGAAGGCGCGCTTGATGCGTTTGGCATCAATCCGACGGGCCTTGCCTGTCTGGATGTGGGCTGCTCTACCGGCGGCTTTACCGATTGTCTGCTCAAGCGCGGAGCTGCGACCGTTGTCTCGGTGGACGTGGGTCGCGCCCAGTTCGATTGGTCGTTGCGCCAGGACGATCGCGTGACGCTGCATGAGCGCACAAACGTGACGCAGCTGCCTGAGCTTGGCTATGCCGGCACTATCGACCTGGCTGTGTGTGATGTCTCGTTTACCAGCATCGCGAACATTATCGATGCGGTACTGGCGTGCCTGGCGCCTACGGGTGCATTCTGCACGCTCGTAAAGCCGCAGTTTGAGGCTCCGGCGGCGCTGGTGGGCGAGGGCGGCATTGTGACCGATCCCGCCGTGCGCCGCGATACACTCGTGGCGGCGGTTGAACTCTTTGCTGCCAAGGGCCTGTTCCCGGTCGATGTGTGCGTGTCGCCCATTCATGGTGCCAAGGGCAACGTTGAGTTTTTCCTGTACGGCACGAGATTTGACCCCGGCGATCGCTCGCAAGACGAGCTGCAATCCCAGGTATCGGTTATGAGCGAGAAGCTGCAACGCTATGAAGGTCTTTCTGGTTCCCAATTACTACAAGCAAGAGGCGGTCGAGAGCGGCCTGATGCTCGAGCTTTGGCTGACTCGCCAGGGCTATGAGGTCGCATGGGCTGCCGACCAGCGATCCAAGATTCAGAGCACGCCTGATATTGACGGCTCCGATCTGGTCATTACGCTCGGCGGCGACGGTACGTTGCTGCGCGCTGCCCGCATCCTCAACCATCGTGAGATCCTATCCTCGGTCTTTCCTATGGTCACCTGGCTTTCTAACTGCTGCGAGCCCCGAGGAGCGCGACATCCTGCAGGTCGTGAGCGACGCCCTGTCCGGTGAGCTGCACGTGAGCCGTCGCGCCACCATCGCCGCGGATATCGTGTCCGTGCGCGAAGACGGTACGAAGGATGTCGTGCGCACCTTCGCCCTCAACGACATGGCGCTTACCCGCGGTCCGCTGTCCGATATGGTCGAGTTCGACATCACGGTGTCCGGCCATCATATCGACTGTCTGCGTGGCGACGGCGTGGTCGTGTCCACGGCGACTGGTTCTACGGGTTACGCGCTCAGTGCCGGTGGCCCCATCGTGAGCCCCGACTATACGGGCATGGTCTGCGTACCCATTGCGCCGCACACCATTCAGGCTCGTGCCTTTTTGACCTCGCCGAGTGATGTCGTCGAAATCTTTATGTCCGATGATCGCCCGAGCGTTCCGGCGATCGCTATCGATGGACAGTTTATTACCTGCGATGGCACCGTTGAGAGCGTGGCGGTGCGCCGCGGGCCCGGAGATGTGTTGCTGCTGGATTACGGCCCCGAGAGCTTCTATAACTCGGTGAGCCGCGTATTCTACGGAGTCCGTCATGATCGATGAGCTGCAGGTTTATAACATTGCACTCATTCGCGAGGCGACGCTGGTGCCGAGTGCCGGCCTGACTGTCCTGACTGGCGAGACTGGCGCCGGCAAGACCGCGCTGCTCTCGGCCCTCAAGCTAATTTTGGGCGAGCGTGCGGATTCGTCGACGGTGCGCGAGGGCGAGGCACTGGCGAGCGTCGAGGCGCGACTCTTCGACGGACCGCACGACACGGAGGGGTTCACCGTACAGCGCAGCCTTTCTGCCGAGGGCCGCAGCCGCGTGAAGATTGACGGTCGCATTGCCAGTGTGCGCGAGCTTTCGGAGCGCGTCGGCGTGATGATGGATCTGTGCGGCCAGCACGAGCACCAGCGCTTGCTCGATCCGGCGCATCACGTTGCGATGGTCGATGCCTGGCGGGACGCTCTGCGCTCGAGGCGCTCGAGCACTACCGTGCTTGCTTTAAAGCCTCGCGCGCGGCTGCCAAGGAGGTCCGTCGCGTCGAGGAGGCCTCACGTGCGCGGGGGAGTCGCGTCGAGGAAGCGCGCTTTGCGCTCGAGCGCATCGGCGAGGTCGACCCCAAACCGGGCGAGTATGAGGAACTCGAGGAACTGCTGCCGCGCTCCGAACATGCCGAGGTACTGGTTGCCACAGCTAACGATGCCCATGCATCGCTTGCCTCCGAAGGGGGAGCGCTCGACGCCGTGAACAGCGCCGTGGCAGAACTTCCCGAATGGCTACCGTCGATCGCAAACTGGGCGACATTGCCGATGCGCTTTCGGATGCCTGTATCTCCCTTGAGGATTGCGCGAACGAGCTTCGTACCTATCGCGATGGCGTCGCCTTCGACCCGCGCGAGCTCGCACGCATGCGTGAGCGATATTCCGACCTCAAGGGCCTGTTGCGTCAGTGGGGTCCCACCATGGACGATGTTTTTGCCATGCGCGATCGCTCGCAAGAGCTGCTGTCCCTGGTCGATGATGGCGATGAGCAGATCAAAAGGCGCGTGAGGCACTCGGGAGCGCCGAGCGCGAGTTGTTTGCCGCTGCCAAGGCACTTAAGCGCGCACGCAATACGGCGGCCCCGCGCTTCTGCCACGAGGTTGGCCGCCAGATGGCGCGCTTGGAGATGGGTAGTGCCGAGCTCGTCTGGGAGTCGCGCGATCTTCCCCGTGCTGAGTGGACGCCCGTTGGTCCTTCGAGCTACGAGCTGCTATACCGCAGCGGTGCCGGCTTGACGCCACGTCCCTGCGCCGCATTGCGTCGGGCGCGAGCTCAGCCGCGTCATGCTTGCAAGCAAGGTTGTCCTCGGTAACGCGGACGGTGTCGATACGCTGGTGTTTGACGAGGTCGATGCCGGTGTCGGTGGCTCCACGGCGCGTGCACTCGCGGGCGTGCTGGCAGATCTCGCCTCTACGCATCAGGTGATTGTCGTAACCCACTTGGCGCAGGTCGCCGTCATGGCCGACAAGCATTATGTTGTCAGCAAGGAACCAGGCGATGTTCCCCAGACGCATTTGGACGAGGTAACCGGCGAAGCGCGTACCGCCGAGATCGCCCGCATGTTGAGCGGCGATCAGTCCGAGGCTAGCCTGGCGCACGCAAAGCAGATGCTCGAAGAAGCTCGAGGTTAGGTCGTATCAGCGGTGTTGGTGGGACAAAATAGACTGAAATTTTTGTCCCACTACGCATTTTACTCCACAACCTTATCCGGCTGGATGAGCTCTTCGTAGTAGCTGATATGCTCGCGGCGTCTTCGATTTCGGGCAGCAGGAAGTTGTAGATGACCTCGATGATCATCGTGGCGCTCATCTTGGAGAACGCGAAGTCGCCCGTTGTCAGTAGTGCTTCGTGGTTGACGGTATTAAAGGTGTAGTCTGCCAGGCGCGCGAGCGGGGATTTGCTGTCGCTGCTGATGACGACTACGGTAGCACCGCAGCCGCGAGCCGCTTTTGCCATGCGATTCAGTCGGCGCGACTTGCCAGAGTTCGAGATCAGCACTATACAATCACCGGGGCGCAACGTGAGCGCAAAACCAATCGAGGTCTCGCTGATGGTGCTTGCCATGCAGCGAAGGCCCAGCTGCGAAAATTTAAATGTCGCGTCGAGCGCGACGGCGTTGGTGTTGCCTACGGCCGCAAACTCAATAACGCCGGCATTCTTAAGCGCGTGTACAACTGCGGCCAACGTGTCGTGATCAATGCCGTCGATGGTCGCATTAAGCTCACTCACCTTGGCGGCGAGGATATTTTTAAGGCTCTGCTCCATGTTGTCGAGCGAGACCTCGTCGGTCAGGCCCTCGTTGCGCTGACTCTCTAAGTCGCGCGCCAACGAAAACTGAAAGCTGCGGAAGCTGCCAAAGCCCAGCTTGCGGCAGAAACGCGAAACGGTCGCCTCGGACGTGGCGGCAGCGCGCGAGAGCTGAGCCGCCGTGAGGCGTGGCGCCTCGGACTGGTGCTCCAATATATAGTCGACAATGCGCTGCTCGGACTCGCTGTATCCCTGGTGGGTACTAATGAGGGAAAGTGCGCTTTGCTACTATCGGTCATGGATGGCTCCTGGTTGGCATGAAAATCTAACTTGATTTGCAATGCCATAGTATACGGGCATTTTCAATTACAAGATACACCTTGCCGTTTCAAGTGTTGATGGTAAACTTTCACTTGCCGTTTACGGTTATGAAAGAACCTTTCACCGGAGAATTGCGCCTTGTCTCTTCTCACGCGGACGGTAGGTTGGTATCTTTCAGTTGTGGAAAAACGCGCATCGAAGCGCGTGTAGGGGAGCGCCCGCGGCGCTGTACTCAAGAAGGAGGGACACATGGCTAAGTTTGACATCATCGCCGCGACCGGTTGCCCGACCGGCATTGCGCACACCTTCATGGCGAAGGAGGCGCTGGAGAAGGCAGCTGCCGAGCGCGGTCTGACCATTAAGGTCGAGACTCATGCCAGGTCGGTGTCGAGAACGAGCTCACCAAGAGCGAGATCGCCGGTGCCAAGGCCGTCGTCGTCGCAGCCGATAAGGATGTCCAGGCTGAGCGTTTCGCCGGTAAGCCCATGGTTTCCGTTGGTGTTTCCAAGGCCTTGTCTGTCGAGACTGCTGGTAAGCTGATCGACCGCGCGCTCGCCGCCAAGGGCGACGACACGGTTGCCGCTGCCGCCGATGTCGAGGACGAGGTCGAGGAGAAGGAGTCCATCGGCCACGTCATCTACAAGCACCTCATGAACGGCGTCAGCCACATGCTGGTCTTCGTCGTTGCCGGTGGTGTTCTGACCGCCATTTCGTTCCTGTGGGGCATCACGTCCTTTGATTCGACGGCTGCCGACTACAACAGCTTTGCTGCGATGCTCAAGATCATCGGCGGCATCGCCATGAACCTTATGGTTCCGGTGCTTTCCGCCTACATCGCCGAATCCATCGGCAAGCGCCCGGCGCTCGTCCCCGGTTTCGTTGCCGGTATGATTGCCATCCAGGGCCTGCCTGTTAACGCCGAGACCGGCATGATCGACGCCGGTGGCGCCGGCGTGGGCTTCGGCTTCCTGGGCGGCATCGTCGGCGGCTTCCTTGCTGGCTATGTCATCCTGCTGCTCGAGAAGGTTTTCTCTAAAATTCCCGCGAGCCTTAATGGCCTGAAGGCAATCTTTCTGTATCCGCTGTGCTCTACCGCCATCGTCGGCCTGGTCATGCTCGGTATTTCCGGCCCCATGGCTGCCATTAACCAGGGTATGATGGATTTCCTGCAGAGCCTCGGTAACTCCGGTCCGGTGATCCTTGGCCTGGCCATCGGCTGCATGTGCGCCTTTGATATGGGCGGCCCGGTCAACAAGGCTGCTTACGCTACTGGCACCTTCCTGCTCGGTACCGCTCTCGAAGCTGGCGTCGGCACCGAGACCTACAACTTCGGCACCAACTTCATGGCTGCCGTCTCCGCCGCTTGCATCGTTCCGCCGCTGATCACCACCTTCGCCGTCGTTGTCGGCAAGAAGTACTTCAGCCAGAGGATCATGACGCCGGTATCGTCAACCTCATCCTTGGTTGCACCCACATCACCGAGGGCGCCATTCCGTTCATGACCAAGAACATCTGGCCCGTCATGCCCATCATGATGCTCGGTTCTTCCATCGCTTCCATCTTGACCATCTTCTTCAACGTTCACGATCCGGCGCCTCACGGCGGCTTCCTGGTCCTGCCCGTTGTCGAGAACGGTCCGCTGTGGGTCCTCGCGATCCTCATCGGCGCTGTGGTCGGTGGCATCCTGTTCGTGGCCTTCAAGAAGTACGATTTCGAGAAGAATCAGAAGGCCGCTCCTGTAGCCAGGTCCGTTGAGGCCCCCAAGGCCGCTGCCGTCGAGGCCCCCAAGGCCGAGGCTGCCGACTTCGTGAAGGTCGAGAATGTCTTTGTCGCCGAGGACTTCGCTTCTCGTGACGAGGCTCTGAGCTTCGTTTCCAACCAGGCTGTCAAGGCCGGTATCGCCAGCGACGCCGACGCCGTGATGAACGCCTTCCTGGCCCGCGAGGCCGAGGGCACCACGGGCATGATGGAGGGCTTCGCCATCCCGCATGCCAAGTCCGACGCCATTACCGAGGCTGCCGTCATCGTCGTCAAGGACGAGTCCGGTGTGACCGGTTGGGACACCATGGACGGCGCTCCCGTCAACGTGGCCATCGCGCTGCTCATCCGGGTGCCAGCCGGCACCACGCACCTTAAGATCCTGTCCAAGGTCGCCGAGGCGCTCATGGACGAGGACTTCCGTGCCACCGTCAAGGGTTCCACCGACGCCGCCGAGATCGCCAAGACGATCAACGCCCGCCCTGGTCTAATCCCCCAGCCGCGAATAACATCGCCCCCTGTACTATAAGGCGGAGTCCC
>ENA-OQCS01001273-OQCS01001273.1-human-gut-metagenome-genome-assembly--contig:-NODE-1273-length-13230-cov-1.513241_pt1 | contig 13230 bp, 16 predicted proteins | sample MGYA00242757_ERZ504575 | MGnify/ENA primary metagenome ERZ504575 (study PRJEB26092, sample SAMD00036297) | human gut metagenome | host: Homo sapiens | study: EMG produced TPA metagenomics assembly of...
GGCAAAAGTGGAGAAGCCTAGTAAATGAGCCAGTTCCATGCGAATGTTTACCAATTGCTTGATGATGTCCACATTGTTGTATTCGTTATTGTGTGTACATTGGGTATTATAAGCCATATAGACTTCTCTGCGCAGTGAACGGTCATCACAATATTTCATGAAAGGAACAAAACTGGGAGCATCCAATGTAATGATGCTGCCTTCTTTTCCCTTATCCTTTGCTGTTTGAGCATAACTTTCCAATGAACTTTCGGGTAATCCTTCCAATTGTTTTTCCGTCAAAGCCAATTCGTAGTTATTTGTTTCTTTCAACAGATTCTGAGAAAAACGTAAGGTTAATATGCTTAATTCAGTATTCAGTTGGCGGAACTTTTCTTTTGCCTCACCGGTCAGATTGGCACCGCTTCTTACAAAACTGTCGTATGTTTTTTGCAGCAGTTGGGCGTCTTCACCTTTCAGTTGCAACTGGTCTTTCTGCTCGTATACAGTTTTTATGCGGGCAAACAGTTTTTCATTCAAACTGATGTTGTTGCTGTGTTCAGACAGTAAGGGCATCATTTTTTCTGCCAATTCCTGCATCTCGTCACTAGTCTCGGCACTCATCAAATTGCCGAAAACAGTAGTTACGCGGTCTAGCAACGCACCCGAATTTCCAGAGCAACAATGGTGTTTTGGAAAGTCAGTGCTTCGGGATTATTGACAATTGCATCAATTCCTCATTTTGTTCTTTCATTCCTTCCAACAAGGCAGGTTCATAATGTTCTATCTTGATAAGATGGAACGGAGCCGTGTCATGAGGGGTGTTATAGGGTTTTAAAAATGGATTTTTATTTTCAGTCATGGCACTATTTTATTTGACTTACAAATTTGCTAAAAAAAAGTATCACTATCCTCATTCTATTTACTTATTTAACAAAGTATATTAAATAGTTAGGTTAAAAATAAAAAAGCACAAGCAGAAATGCCTATGCTTTTTCATTTTTATGGTTTTTTACCTGATTATTTATTCTTTTCAGTCAGTTTTTCCAACGCCGGAATGGAGATTTCCTTTCTGCTGAGTTGTACCAATCCCTGTTCCTGTAAATCATTCAGCACTTTTGACACATTGATTCGTGTCTCATCAATCAAACTCGCCAAATCCTCCATTTTGATTTTAAGGATTTTTTTCCCTTCGGGCTTCATGGAGCGCAGCACTAAAAAATTCAGTATTTTTTCTTCTGTATTACCTATGTGGCTGTTCCATAATTTTTCGTATGCCAACTTGTGCCCTATTACTCAGAATATTTAAATAATTAAGGCGGAAGATTTCGTTAGTTGTTCAGTTCATTTAATACAAATAACTTATCTATGGTAACTATGTTAATATTTGTACGTGCTTTGTAAGTCGCTGTATAGTTGGTCTGCATGCCGAATAATGAATAGGGCTCTATAACGAAAGGACTTCCAAAAGTTTCAAATAAGGAGTATGAATGTTGGTTATCGGTTGCTTGGGAGGTTATCTCCCCATTTAAGAGAAAGATTAATTGAGTGCAAGGTGCTCCTTGTTCCACAATGATATCATCGGCGTTGTATTTACGAAAATGTAGCTTTACCTTACCTATGATATTGGTGAAGTCATTTTTACATAATCCTTGGAAGAGAGGAAGTTGTAAAAGTGTATCATACATTGTTATTTCCATAAGTTCTAATGTTCGTTAAGTTATAGTTTAACACACAAAGGTAACGATAAAACGAGATTTATTATTTATAGGTGGGAGAACTTTTATTTTTTTATTGTTTCTTACCGTCTCCTAAATGTTTAAAAGCAGAATACTTGCGGGCTGTATAAAAAATAAATATATTTGCATTCAAAAAAGGAGGAGTTTATGTTTGGATCATTTGATTTTCAAGAATTTTTAAGTGCGTTTATCGTACTTTTTGCTGTCATTGATATTATCGGATCTATTCCTATTATATTGAACCTTAAGCAGAAAGGGAGAAATGTCAATGCTAATAAAGCTACCGGCATTTCTTTTGCTTTATTGATAGGTTTCTTTTATGCAGGAGATATGATGCTGAAGTTATTTCAGGTAGATATCGCTTCGTTTGCCGTGGCGGGTGCTTTTGTTATTTTTCTCATGTCTTTGGAAATGATTTTGGATATCGAAATATTCAAGAATCAAGGTCCTATCAAGGAAGCGACTTTAGTCCCCTTGGTCTTTCCGTTATTGGCAGGTGCGGGAGCATTTACTACGTTACTTTCCCTTCGTTCGGAGTATGCTCCTGTAAACATTGTTGTAGCTTGATATTGAATATGGTTTGGGTTTATGTGGTGTTGAAGTTGACAGATCGTATCGAACGTTTCTTGGGTAAGGTGGAATTTATGTATTCGTAAGTTTTCGGAATCATTTTGTTAGCAATATCAGCGCGTTTATTTACGGCTAATCTGACTTTGTTGATAGAACAGTTTCAGAAAGCTCAGTGATATGCTGTTTCTTTGCAGATAATAATGTCGGAACTCACCATAGATATTTTATTGGAAACCAACTGCTTTGTGTTAAATTGATATTAATCTGTGGTGAGTTCCGGTATCATTCCATTTGAATGATAGTTGTTCGATGTTTTGATGCGCCTCTTTGATGTCTATTTCTCGCTGGCGATAAATTTCTTCATCCCATCTGTAAAATAAGTTTCATATTTATCCCCTTCGCCCGAGCAGATAAAATAGGCATCCAGTTCAGGATGTGCTTCACAAAAAGCTTTGGCTGAGTCCAGTCCCATCACCATGAAAGCAGTAGCGTATGCATCGGCACTGGCGCAATCTTTTGCAATGACAGTGGATGACAGGATGCTATGTTGTACTGGGTATCCGGTGCGTGGGTCTATGGTATGTGCATATTTCTTTCCACCTTTGTAATAGAAATTACGATAATTTCCTGATGTTGCCATACCTACGTCACTAATGGCAAGTACAGTCTGTAACTCCTGGTTTACTGACAAGGAGTCATCTACAGGTTTGTTTATGCCGATACGCCAAGCGTTCATTTTGGAATTTTTGCCTCTTACCACTACTTCACCACCGATGTCTACCATGTAGTTTTTTATCCCTTTACGTTCTAATAGCCTTGCTACTGCATCTACTCCGAATCCCTTGGCTATAGCGCTGCAATCCAGCATTATACGAGGGTCTTTTTCATAATCCGGTTGTTCTGTAAATCTATTTTTTGATATCCTATCATTTGGCGTAAGCTGTCCACTATCAGTGAATCCACTCCTGTAGATTTTTGAATCCGAATCCCCATGCATTTACCAAAGGTGCGACGGTGATATCAAGGCTCCATGGGTTTCATCGGATATTTTCTTTGAGAGATGGAATACATGTACGAAAAAACTGTCAACTTCCGTCTTTTCATTGTGGTTTACGCGGGTGATTACAGAATTCGGATTGAAAGGAGAGAGGGAGTAGTCCACTTTCTTCAGTTCGGTTTCTATTTCTTCTTTCAGATTATCTTCAGACTGGTAGGTGATTTTGTATACAGTACCGAATACAAAGCCTTCATCGTACGGAAAGGTGCTTGCTTTTTTAGAATAATAATTGTTCCTATTATCAGAATTGCTAGAAACGGCAATTGCCATGCTAATTTTTTTTTATTCATACCTGTATTTTAGTTAAGAAAGAAATAAATGTTCTATTAAGATTTTAACACCGATAATAATCAGAACCAAACCTCCCCATAATTCCATGCGCAGGTTGAAACGCTTGCCGCAAAATACACCTATCAGACTTCCTAATGTTGAGATAACAAAAGAGGTAAAGCCGATGATGCCAATGGGAGAAAGAATGGAAGTGAAAGAGTTCATTCCTACAAAAGCAAATGATATACCGATGGCCAACGCATCAATGCTGGTTGCTATAGCCAGCGTAACAACCACTTTTAATTTAGTGGGGTCGAAGCAGCATTTGTCTTCATTGCTGAAACTCTCTTTAATCATACGCCCTCCCAGGAATGCCAATAACCCAAAAGCGATCCAATGGTCGTAATCCTCTATCAGGTGGCTGAAGCGGCTGGCGGCAAACCAACCGATAAGCGGCATGACGGCCTGGAAAAGACCGAAGAAGAATGCCATAATAAAAAAAGTGCGCCAGCAAATGCGACGCATGATAATTCCGCTTGTTATGGAAACAGTGAAACAGTCCATAGCAAGGCTGATGGCAAGGAGCCATATTTCTAAAGTTGTCATTAGTTAAAATGGTAATTTGTATATTAAACTGTATGTTACTCCTAAGTTAGTCGAGTTGTTCTTTCCGAAACCGGGAATATACCAAGCTCGGTGTGTTCCGTCTTTTTCATGTTCATGCGTATGCGGTAGCGCAGTGACCAGCCCATATAGAAAATTCTTGTATACATTTACCTTTATTCCTGCCAGCAGTTCGGCCCAGGTTACTGTGGTTTTAATTCCGTCATAACTGAAAGGAATTTCAGGAAATCCCCATGTAGGATCCTTCATTGTCGGAGCATCTACATCGTATGAAAAAGAGGTGAATCCGTAACGTATGCCTCCATATAGAAAACCAGGCAGATAGGGCTTCTTGAAAAAGAAGTTGTAGTTCATGCCTATGCGGAAATAAGGAGCTGAGGCTTTATAATGTATATTGGTACCGTCATCAGTAGTGTCGGTGGTTCCATATCCAATTTCAGCTACGGGAACATAACGGTTTTTCAAATTGACCTCCACGCTGATTTCTGTACTTGTAATGTCACCTCCAAAAATTTTGCTTCCCAGGCCAAATATATCTACACCGATAGTAGTTCCCTGATAGAAGGGTACCTTTTCTTCCTCTATGGTTGTTTTTTTTTCTTGTGCCGCCAGTGTGGGGCTGTACAACAGCATACTACTCAGTAGCGTTAACAACGTAATATATGTTGAAATTCTTTTTTTCTTCATTATTGATGTCCGAATTTACAATCTCGATAGATTTTAGGTTATAGGTGGTGTATTTAATGTCTTCCACTTTATAAAACATCATGGTGCCACATTCTATATTCTGCAAGTAGGGGATATTCTGGTGAATGAGTATGATGGTGTCACGCATCTTTTCCGTATAATGCAATACGTAGGTAGTTTTTGATGTATAACTCAAAGGCAGGCTCATACTGCTTTCCGCTTTATTGAATATCGTGTCATTCATCAATGAGTCTTTTACTACGGTTTCCTTAATAGTTCCATCTTCCAGTGTGTCACGTACAATCACATCGGTAGTGATAAATCCAGTGACGTCAAAAGCCGGACTGAATTTTACAGTTTGGTGTGTCTCTGCATCCAGAAAGTCGAAATGGGCAAAGGAATTGGTGGTAAGCGGACAATCGCTTTCCCCACAGCTTTGCATCAAGGTGCTTACGGTAATCAGGAGCAATAAGATAATGGCTGGTAGTCTCTTCATTTTAAAACTCTTTCTCTATTTTATAATTATTGCGTTCAGGAGCATTCCGGGCTATCAGTCTCCTATGAATCCTGCCAGAAACAGTTGGGTTCCCAAAATCATCAAAGTTAGGGCCAGATAGAAGTAAGGAGAATCAGTAATTAATATATAAGGTAAACCATGTGACAAGGCATATAGCTTGTTTGCTCCGATGATAATGACGGAAATGAAACCAAGAATAAACATCAATGATCCCATAAACCCGAAGAAGTGCATCGGCTTGATACCGAATTTGGATAAAAACCACAGAGTGATGAGGTCTAGATAACCATTGAAGAAACGGTTTAATCCGCCAAATTTTGTTTTACCGAATTTCCGTGCCTGATGGTGTACTACCTTCTCGGCTATCTTAGGAAAACCTGCATTCTTTGCCAGATAGGGGATATAGCGGTGCATTTCACCGTATACTTCGATGTTCTTTACAACATCACGACGATAAGCTTTTAGTCCGCAGTTAAAGTCATGCAGATTCTTGATGCCTGAGACGGCACGTGCTGTGGCGTTGAATAGTTTGGTCGGAATGGTTTTTGATAACGGGTCATAGCGTTTTTGCTTGTATCCTGATACTAAGTCGTAGCCGTCTTCTGTAATCATTCTGTATAATTCCGGTATTTCGTCCGGGCTGTCCTGCAAGTCGGCATCCATTGTAATCACCACATCACCTTGCGCCTTTTCAAAACCACAATACAAAGCAGGGGACTTGCCGTAGTTCCGGCGGAATTTAATACCTTTTACGTTGTCCGATTCCGAGCGTAGTTTCTCAATCACTTGCCAGGAGTGGTCGGTGCTGCCGTCATTGACAAAAATAACTTCATAGTTGAAGTGGTTGGCATCCATTACACGTTGAATCCATGCGAATAGTTCCGGCAAAGATTCTTCTTCGTTATACAAAGGAATAACTACAGATATATCCATCTTTTATTCATTTTTCTTTTTACGCATCACGATCAATGCCGTAGGGATGGCCATTAGCATCCCGTAAAACATATTTTGTGATATCAGTTGAAATGTCATTTCCAGCGGGGTAAGTCCCGACAGTAAATCTATCGCTTCTTCGAATTGGTTCAGTGAGGTTGTCAGTTCGGCTCCGGCAGTTTCTTTGAACTGGTTTAAAATGGAACGGTATGCTCGAATACGAATCCGCCATCTATATAGCGGAAGTAGATGTAATGCACTACCGCTACAAATAGAGAGGCGAACATATACATAAAGGTAGTGAATAGAAACGCACGTGAAAAAGTGATGCTTCCGTCACAATGCCGTTCTCTGAACTTTTTGGCAAATATGTATCCTAAAAAGGGTACTCCTATAGTTAAGACTATAAAAAGTAATTGTAGGAAAGGTATTCTCAATCCTAGTGGGAAGAGCATGAATTTGAAGGCCCATAAAAGACCCATGCCCGTACCATAGCGCATGGCGCATTCCTGCAAAGTCGGTTTATAATTCGTCATTCTTTATTAATAAGTGCACAAAAGTACTTCTTTTACGGGAATCCGTCCTATAGTTATGGGTGAAAAATGTATTTTCTGCTAAAATCAAAAAAAAGTATTCGAAAGTATTGTAGTTTTGAAAATAATGTCTACCTTTGCACTCGCAAAACAAAAATGGGTAAGTCCTATACGGCCAGCTCCTGATGAATCCTCCAGGCTTGATCGCAGCAAAGGTAGTTGGTTGTAGCGGCGCGATATAGTAAGCTTACCCACCCGCCTCTTTAGCTCAGTTGGCCAGAGCACGTGATTTGTAATCTCGGGGTCGTTGGTTCGAATCCGACAAGAGGCTCAGAAAAGCGAGAAGGACGAAGAAATCTTCATTCTTCTCGCTTTTTTATTATATTTGCGCTGATATTAGTTTTAAGGTTGGTACAACCGTTATTTAAGAGTTCTTTTGTATGATAGAGTCACAGATTGCGGCAAGAGTATTGCCGTCTAAATGCCGTGAAGCGGTAAAGGTTCTTTTGCAGGAAGTGTACGGATATGAAGATTTCCGTAATTTAGAAGTTTATGATGACTTGTTCAAAGGTAAGGAAAAATTGCAATTGTCTCAAGGGCAATTAATTGAGGAAGTCATCATGGAAGCTGAAAAAGGGATCAAGGGTGATTCGTCTGTTCATAATTTGCTCCTGACTGCTCCGACCGGGGCTGGAAAATCATTGTTGTTTCAGCTCCCTGCCATTTATCTGGGTAATGAATATAAGCTTCTTACTCTTGTGGTTTCTCCGCTGAAAGCATTGATAGTGGACCAGGTTGAGGCGTTGCAGGAGTTAGGATATGAACGTGTGGCGTATGCTTCGTCCGATCTTTCACCTGAACAAAAGAACGAAGTATATCGTCGTGTCCGTGACGGGGAGGTTGATCTTTTTTATCTTTCCCCTGAATTATTGTTGGCGTATGATATTAGTTATTTCGTAGGTGAACGCCGCATTGGATTGGTAGTAGTTGACGAGGCTCATACCGTGACTACTTGGGGTAAAGAGTTCCGGGTGGATTATTGGTTTCTAGGGCGTCATCTGGAAGCTTTAAAGAATGCGTTGGGATATGTATTCCCTGTTTTTGCATTGACAGCCACTGCTGTGTGGAATCCCAAAGGTGGGAACGATATGATTTTTGATACCATCCGGTCGTTGCATCTTGCTCCGTGTGCCTTGTATGTGGGCACGGTGAAGCGTGAAAATATTGGCTTTGACATTACCGCCATGACCATAGAAGAGGGAGAGACCTACGATAAGGCCAAGCAACGTACTGTTGCGCCGGTGGAGGATTTTCTGGACGGGCATAAGACTATCATTTATTATCCTTTTGCCGGAGGTATAGATATGAAACTGAAGACCTGGGTGTATCCGGCTAACTGGCATTGGGTGGCATCTTATTATGGTAAAAAGGATAAAGAGCAAAAAGCCGAAATTATACAAGCTTTTAAGGAGGGTGAGAAAAAAATAATCGTTGCTACGAAAGCTTTTGGCATGGGGGTGGATATCAGCGATATTGACCGTGTGTATCATGTGGCTCCATCCGGTACCTTTGTCGATTATATTCAGGAGATTGGCCGTGCAGCCCGTGATAAGAACATTTCTGGTGTGGCAGCGACGGACTTTAATGAACGCGACTTTTATTATATGAAACGCTGCATTCTGCAGGTGCCATCTCCCAGGAACAGTTGGGGATGATTCTGAAGAAAGTATGGGAAATATATCTGATGAAAGGCTGTAGTGATGAAATGCAGATGTCTTTATCCGATTTTGAATTTGCAGTGAGGCTGCCTCGTAAAAAGAACAAGCTGGAATATGAATCGGATTTGGAGCAAGTCATCAAGACGGCTTTGTTATGGATAGAAGAGGATCTGAGTTTCCGGCATGGCGGTTCTCCTGTTGAAATCAATTCACAGACGTTGTTTTCCGATGGCTATGTGCAGGAAAAGACGGGTGATGCCGCTTTCCGTAAAAAATACAAGCAGTACATGGTTCCCGTGAAAGGGGTTGAAGGAGTCTATAAGGTGGCTTTTGAATCTTTGTGGGAGAATTGTTTCTCGGAGATGGGATACCGTGAGTTTAAGCGCGATTTATACAATGGAAATCTCTTTGAGGGAGTTCGTGCGGCAGCTGTGGGCAAGCATGATGTCTTGTTAAAAGAGAGTGCGGCGGATATCTGCTCCAAGCTGGCAAGTCTCTTGAAGAGTTTGAAAGATTTGTTGACGGTGAGTCTGTATGGTAATAAAGGAAAGTTCGAGGAGGACGATTTGCGTAGTATTTTTGCGGCGTATGATATGGATGTTCCTTCTGCCAAGCGTTTTATCACTTCGTTACTGGAGTCCAGGGTAGAGGAGGGCAGAAGTGTGAGTTACATCACCAGTGCCAAGAAGAAAGATGAAGACAAACTGATGTTTACCGTTACCCGTGGTTTTGATTTGTTGCTTTCCCGTTACCAGAAGTTGTGTGCCCAGCGTATCACAGGAAAGAAAGGAGACCGGCTGTTGTTCTATGTCACTCCGTTCTCCGATCTCAATATGCTGCTCAACTTGCTGTCTATGCTCAATGTGGTGGACTTTACCGTAGAGGGAGGGGTTCCTTCCGTTGGAGTGCGTGTCCATGATGCGGAGATATTGAAAAAGGAAGCTACCTCGGGGAGCTATCAGAATCGTGTGCTAGAGAATAATGAGAAAATATTCCAGGAACAGATAGAGTTGTTCCGGCTGTTCTTTGGCAATACGAAGTTAAGTGACGAGCAGCGATGGGAATTTATAGAGGATTATTTTACGGGGATGAGTTTGGAGGGATTGAAAGAAAAATATTCTTGTGTTGTGGAATGCCGGCTGTGTAAGGTCTGAAATACCGTATGATTTTCACGGCTCGATAAAGACAGCTGAGGCGGCAGAAAGCTATATTGTCAATTGCATGTGGAAAAAACTCGGGCAAGAGGAAGAGTGGACTGTATATTGGAAACAAAGGATTATGTATATATATTTGAGCTTAAACTGGATAGTACGGCTGCTGAAGCTTTACAGCAGATAGAGGACAAAGGATATGCTAAGCCTTATCTGACAGATACGTGCAAAGTTACGGGAATTGGTATCAGTTTTTCATCGGAAACCATGACGGTGGAGGAATGGGAGGAAAAACATTGTAACCCTGTTGTGATTAAATAATAGTGCAAAATATGCCTCAAGCCGGAATCATCACGATCCGTCTTGAGGCATTCTTCGTTTATGGAATTTGGGATACAAACCGCTTACGCTTTAAAATTGCGTGCTATTTTTTTTATATCCATATACGGCACGGTTGCCCAATTCTTCTTCAATGCGGAGCAACTGGTTGTATTTCGCCATACGGTCGCTACGGCTCAGTGAACCGGTTTTAATCTGTCCGCTATTGGTGGCTACGGCGATATCCGCAATGGTAGCATCTTCCGTTTCACCGGAACGGTGGCTGGTCACAGTGGTATAGCCGTTACGTTGAGCCATCTCAATAGCATCCAGAGTTTCGGTCAGCGAACCGATCTGATTTACTTTTACTAGGATAGAGTTTGCACAACCTTCACTGATTCCTTTTTCCAGGAACTTCACATTGGTAACGAACAGGTCATCACCTACCAGCTGGCAGCGATTGCCCAGACGCTCGGTTAGCATGCGCCATCTTCCCAGTCGTTTTCTGCCATACCATCCTCTATCGAATCAATGGGGTAGTCCCAACTCAATTTTCCAGATAAGCAACCTGTTCGGCGGCACTGCGCTTTTCCCCTTTTGCCTTCAAACTTGGTATAGTCATAGATGCCGTCATGATAGAATTCGGAAGAAGCACAATCCAGACCGATGGTGATATGTTTGAACGGTTCATATCCGGCAGCTTCAATAGCGGCAAGGATACAATTCAAAGCATCTTCAGTGCCATCCAGTGCAGGGGCAAAACCGCCTTCATCTCCTACGGCTGTGCTTAGTCCGCGTTTTTTCAGCACCTCTTTCAAAGCATGGAATACTTCTGCGCCCATCCGTAAGGCCTCACGGAATGTCTTTGCGCCGACAGGACGAATCATGAATTCTTGAAAAGCGATAGGAGCGTCGCTATGCGAGCCTCCGTTAATGATGTTCATCATCGGGACGGGCATGACATAGGTATTTGTTCCGCCGATGTATCTGTAAAGAGGGATATCCAGATAGTTGGCGGCAGCTTTTGCCACAGCCAGGGATACGCCCAAAATTAGCATTTGCGCCCAGTTTTGATTTAGTTGGGGTTCCATCCAGATCAAGCATGGCTTTGTCAATGCCACATTGATCCATAGAGTCCATTCCTTTCAATGCCGGAGCGATAAGGGTATTTATATTTTCTACAGCTTTTAATACGCCTTTGCCCCCGTAACGGGTCTTGTCACCGTCACGTAGCTCCAATGCCTCATGTTCACCGGTTGACGCACCCGATGGGACAGAGGCACGGCCCATAATCCCTGATTCCAATATCACATCCACTTCCACAGTGGGGTTACCACGTGAATCCAAAATCTCTCTTCCTTTAATCTCTGCTATTTTCATATAATTCTAATTTTATAAGATGGTTTTATTTTAATAACAATAGAGAAGCCGGATTTGTTGAGGTGCCAGGGAAAGTTTTTTCATGATATTTACTTTTTTATTTCTTTCCACAGAGTACATCCGTCTTCTTTTTTCGTCTCCCTTTAATAAAAGCTAGAGATCAATATGAAAATAAAATGGATAGTGGGGGGGCTGTTATGGGCAAGTTCTTACTTGCAGGCTGCCGCACAGGAATATAAACTGTGGTATGACGAACCCGCTCAGGTTTGGACTGAAGCGCTTCCGCTGGGTAACGGGCGGTTGGGAGCGATGGTATTCGGCAATCCCGGTGTGGAGCATATCCAGTTGAACGAAGAAACTATTTGGGCAGGACGTCCCAATAATAATGCTAATCCCAATGCGTTGGAATATATTCCAAAGTGCGCCGGTTGGTTGTTCGAGGGAAATATCTTGAAGCACAAACGTTGGCTACCGAGAAAGTAATGGCGAAGACCAAATAGCGTATGCCCTATCAATCGTTTGGCGATCTGCATATTTCTTTTCCGGGCATACACGTTATTCCGATTACTATAGGAACTGAGCCTGGATTCAGCTCGTACCATCGTGCGTTATAAGGTGGACGGGGTGACTTATCAGCGTGAAACACTGACGTCGTTTGCCGATCAGGTAGTTATGGTGCGTCTTACTGCCAGCCAACCCGGAAAGATTACTTGTAATGCCAATCTTACTACTCCGCATCAGGATGTGATGTCTCGACGGAAGGGGAGGAGGTTACTTCGGGCGTATCTTCTTGGCATGAGGGGCTAAAAGGGAAAGTCGAATTTCAGGGACGTATGACTGCACGTACTCAGGGAGGAACCCGATCTTGTCGTGACGGAGTCTTGAGTATAGAAGGGGCGGACGAGGCTGTGATTTATATTTCCATTGCTACCAACTTTACTAATTACAAGGATATAACAGGTAACCAAGTGGAGCGTGCGAAGAACTATCTGCGCCGGGCTGTAAGTAAGGATTATGTGACATCACGTAAGGCACATGTTGATTTTTTCAAGCAATATATGGACCGTGTCTCTTTGGATTTAGGTATAGACAAATATGCAGGGGTAACCACTGATATGCGTGTGCAGAATTTCAAGGAAACGAAGGATGATTTTCTGGTAGCTACTTATTTCCGTTTCGGCCGCTATCTGTTGATTTGTTCTTCACAGCCGGGTGGGCAGCCTGCTAATTTGCAAGGCATTTGGAATGATAAATTATTTCCTTCCTGGGATAGTAAATATACTTGTAATATCAATGTTGAAATGAACTATTGGCCGGCCGAAGTGACGAATCTTAGCGAATTGCACGAGCCTTTGATACAGCTGATTCGTGAAGTGAGTGAAACAGGGCGTGAGTCAGCAAAGATTATGTATGGGGCGGATGGTTGGGTATTGCATCACAATACGGATATATGGCGTGTTACCGGAGCTATAGACAAGGCTCCGTCGGGATTATGGCCTACGGGTGGAGCTTGGCTGTGCCGTCATTTGTGGGAACGTTATCTTTATACAGGCGATATGGAGTTTCTCCGTTCGGCTTACCCTATCATGAAAGAAGCCGGTAAGTTTTTTGATGAAATAATGGTGAAGGAACCGTTACATAACTGGTTGGTGGTATGCCCGAGCAATCTCCGGAGAATACTCATGCGGGCAGTAATGGAAAGCGACTACGGCTGACCGGGTGTACTTTTGGAGTAACCAACTGATATTTCGATT
>ENA-OQCS01001274-OQCS01001274.1-human-gut-metagenome-genome-assembly--contig:-NODE-1274-length-13228-cov-4.421953_pt1 | contig 13228 bp, 19 predicted proteins | sample MGYA00242757_ERZ504575 | MGnify/ENA primary metagenome ERZ504575 (study PRJEB26092, sample SAMD00036297) | human gut metagenome | host: Homo sapiens | study: EMG produced TPA metagenomics assembly of...
AAATAAAAAAAAAAGGGAACCAAACGGCAAGTAAATCCATCGAATATGTGAATCAATAAAAGAGGGAAAAAAGAAAAGAGAGGAGGTAAGAATGAAGAAAGAGACATTTTGTCGGTATATCAGACAGTATGAAACAGATATGTTTCGATTTGCAAAAAGTATCGTGGGAACCCAGGCAGATGGAGAAGATGCGATGCAGGAAAGCATCTTAAAAGCTTATGAAAAGATTGATACATTACGTTCAAGAAGAAAATTCAAAGCATGGATCTTTCAGATCCTGGCAAATGAATGTTATCAGATCTTAAGAAACAGGAAGAGACAGGAACCAACAGATCCGTTTGAATTTCCAGAACAGGAACATTCTAGTGATCACTGGACAGAAGATATGGTATCAGAGGATGGAGAAATTTTAAGTTATATTTTAAGAATGCCAAAACAGCATCAGGAAGTATTGATCTTATATTATTATGATGAATTTTCCACAAAAGAAATCGCCAAAATCTTAGATATACCGCAAGGAACCGTAAAATCAAGACTTGCCAGAGGAAGAAAACAATTAAAGGATTTATTAGAGATGGAAGGAGAAGGTGCATATGAAGGAGCATGAGTTAAGAAAAAGGATCAAGAGAGAAAAAATACAGGAACAGATGCCAGAATCAACCAGAAAAAGGATGGATGATCTGTTAGATGGATTGCCGGAAGAAACAAAAAGAAGTAAAATTCATAGAATCTGGAAAAATGCCGTGGTATTTGTGGCTGTATTATCTTTATCAACAGTGACAGTGTTTGCAGGTGCGAAATTGATCACATTAGGAACAGGAAAATTGGACACAAAACATGGAAGCAGGCAATATCAAAGGTCTGTGAAACTAAACGAGATTCAAAAAAATAATGCAAAGGCAGGAATAAGCAGAACAGATCAGGGAATTACATTAAGAATTGACAATGTCGGTCTGGATGAAGGTAATTTATTATTGTATTATACAGTGTCATTAAATAAAACAACGACAGCCGAAAAGCTTGAAAAAGTTAAAAAAGATAGTTTACAAGAGCGATGGAACCTTAACAGTATATGGCCTGGACCACAGATTTCCATTGATGGAAAAGCAAATGATGAAGTAAATGAAACGGGAGTAACGGAAGCTTACAGGATCAACAACCATAAGATTAAAGGAGTTTATCGTTTTAATCTTACTGGAAAATTAAAAAAGAAAGTAAAACTGGATATTAAAACCAACTATTTATGGGATACCAAAGGTGATTGGTCTATGCAGCTTGCGGTTGATCGAAGCAAGGTCGCAAAGAAGACAAAAGTGATCACACGATCTAAGAAATCAATCGTAGACAGAGTTATTATATCTCCATTAGGAAATACCTTGCGAAGCATGACAAAAAACATGATCTTGTGATCAGAGATAATAAAGGAAGATATCTCTACTATGAAGAAAAAACTAATTCAGAAAAAAGCAAAGATATCTATCAGTTTTTCAAACATACACACACAAGATCACTGGAAATCATTCCAGTTAAAAAACAATCTGTGGTAACAAAGAATGGAAAAGTACAGAAAGCAGTATTAAATCTGAAGAAAAATGAGATTGTCAAAGTCAGTGATCATACCAAATTAAAAGTGGCAGATGTAAAAAAACAAAAACACAATCTGAGAATTTATTTTAAAGTTCTAGACTATGACGGAGCAATCTTAACAGACGGAATAGAGGACAGATTTATCGTAGATAAGAAGGGAAGATCCCTGATCAAAGACGGTGGAAGCATTGATACATGGACAGATTATGAAAAAGAACAGCTGGTACTTGAATTTTACAATGCATCCAAAGCCATTGATTATGCGAAAGCAGCGAAGATTAATTTCTTAAAACAAAAAACAGTTCTCAATGAGAGTCAGAAACAAAAAATAAAGATAAAATAGTATACGATACAATTGTATAAACAAAAATACCGGATTTCAATTAAAAGAGATCTGGTATTTTGTTGGTAAAATCTTGAAATTAAAAGCTGTAGAAAGTAAAATAAAGTGTGTATTATATATAGAGAAAATAAGAAATGAATAAAATGGGAGAAAGCAAAATTATGAAAAAGTACAAAGGTGTCGTATTTTTTGACTATGATGGAACAACAGTTGATGAAGTAGATGAGATTAAAACAGCAACACCAACAACTGTAGAATCATTGAATAAATTAAAAGAAAATGGATATCTGACAATGTTATGCTCAGGAAGAACACAGCGATTTTTAGAGATGGATATTGATAAATTTATGGGAGCGATCACATGTAATGGTTCACATACAGAAGTTGAGGGAGAAGTAATCAGGGACATCTGTATTCCAGATGAATTGGTATTTCAGGTAGTTAACGAATATTTCCCAAGAGATACGATCATTCATTTTGAGACAAGAGATATCAGTTATTATCTACATATGGATGAAGAGTTTTTCAAAAATCACTGCAAACTTTTTAATCTGCCACAACGATGGTATGCGCCATGGAAATTCCGCACAAAAAACACTCACATCAGCAAACTTGTTATGAATTACAAGGATATTCAGGTGAAGAAGGATTTTGAAGAAGAATTTAAAGATGTATTTACTTGCGCCAAACATGTTCGCGAAAATTTTATTGATATCACATTAAAAGGTGTAACAAAAGGAGATGCGATCACAGAACTGATCGAGAAACTTGGAATTGACAAGAAAGACACATATGCATTTGGAGATGCAGATAACGATGTAGAAATGATGCAGGCAGTTGGAACAGGATCGCGATGGGACGTCATAGTGAGAAAGTAGGAGAAGTCGCATCTATGGTAACAGGAACTGTTAAAGAAGAAGGAATTACAATGGCACTTAAGAAGTTAGGATTAATCTAAGATGAAGAATATTATTTTTGATGTAGATGATACATTATATAATTTAATGGAACCATTTGAAAAAGCCCACAACGAACTGATGGCAACCCGCACAGATGCAGACTGTGAGGAATTATTTGAAGCATCAAGAACCTACAGTGATGAAGCATTCTGCATGTCAAGAGAAGGAAAAATCTCCGAAGACGAAGAATTTGCATATCGTATTCAGAAAACATATGCAGATGTTGGAGTAGAAGTCAGCAAAGAAGAGGCAAAACAATTCGAAGAACGATACCGTTATTACCAAAAGCATATTCAGGTACCAGAAATTACAAAACAGATCCTTGATCATTGCAAAGAAAATTACAGAATCGGAATTTTAACGAATGGAACAACAAAGAATCAGGGAAAGAAATTAGAGACATTAGGATTAGACCACTGGTTCAACCCTAAAACAATGTTCATCTCAGACAGCGTCGGAGCTGCAAAACCAGATGTCAAAGCATTTTATACCGTTCAAAAAGAAATGAAGCTTGATCCTGAGGAAACATGGTTTATCGGAGATACCTTTGAAATAGATGTCGTAGGAGCCAAGAATCTGGCTGGCACGTCATCTGGTTCAACCATAGAAACCGCCCAATGCCAGAAGGAGCTATTGTTCCGGACGTAGAAGTAACAAGTGGACAGGAATTATTTGAATATATAAAAAATTATAATTCAACACCGTCTAACATACACACATGTGGTGGTTTGAATAGTTGTCCATGTATATGAGAAAAACGAAATAATAGGATAAAAGATTTAGAACTTTTATCCTATTATTTCATTTTTTTATATGCATTGAACAACGCATTCAAATTACAACTTGGTTACATTAGATGCCTGTTTTCCGCGAGGTCCTTCTTCAATCTCGAAACTAACACTCTGTCCTTCTTCCAAAGTCTTAAATCCTTTTCCCTGAATTGCAGAAAAATGAACAAATACATCATCTCCGGATTCCTGTGAAATAAATCCATAACCTTTTTCTGCGTTAAACCATTTTACTGTACCATTACTCATCTGGGTACCTCTACTTTCTTAAATAAAAAATACATGTAACTGTTAATGACAGGTGTTTCAATAAAAATCTTTATAAAAAAGAAAAAGTCCACGAACCGTTACTTGCTTTATGCATTCATAGAAATAAATGAATGCATCCGTATCGGTCGTGAACATTAAAATCTATCAATAACAAGATTAATCATAGCACAACAACTTAACGATTACAAATACTTTTTTAAATCCTGAATACTTTTTTCGTGAAGAGAAATAAGTTTGTCACCGAAATGTTTTGCTTCTTTGGAGGCATCACAGTAAGATGATTTTCCTGGATTGCTTTGATCATTCCCATCGTATATCCTTGAATACACATTTCAGAAAGATGACTGACATTTTTATCAGACATAGCCTTTAATTTGGTCATCCATTCAGAATATGTTTTCAAAGATCATTTAATTCCTCTGTGGAATCACCATTGGAAGTGATCGTATCTTTTACAGAATCTGATAAATTTTGATATTCTTCTTCCTGGCTGATGATCAAAGCCTTAAAATCACAGTCTGTCGTGATCTTTCGAATCTCAGGAATGGTTTCTAAAACCATTGCAATGTTCTGATAAATACTGTTTAATAAATTTTCATTATCCATAATTGTAAAACTCCTTTTGTTCATAGGATGTTCCATATAACAGTTTCTATACATAAAAGTGGAAATATGATAAAATGGCAGACATAAAATGAAATCTACATACATCGATTTTATGGTGAAAAGAAATAATAAGCAGGAGAAAAAGATGAGCAAAGAAAATTTTGAGAAGCAGATCCGAAAAAGAATGGAGCAGTTAGATGAGATCAATAAACATGGAATATTTAAAGAATTAAAAGGAACTGTCACAGATTTTAACTATGATACCAAAAGTTTAACCATGACGTTCGAGGCCACAAAGTTTCATGAAAATGCATTTGGAATCATGTTTGGAGGTTCTCTGGCAGGGATGTTTGATATTGCATTTGGAACATTGACTGCTGGATTGGGCGATTATAGTGTAGCCCCAACGGTGCAGCTTTCTACAACATTTTTAAAAGGAATACCAACAGGAGCAACCGTAAGAACAGAGGTAGAAGCAGTGTCCACAGGAAAAACGATCATGAATTTTGTTGGAAAAGCCTATGTAGGAGAAGAACTCGTCGGAAGCGCCAGCGGGACATTTATGACACCGCGGCATTTAAGAAATTTAATACAGAAAAATAAAGAAAAAGGATATTGATCGTGACACCAATATCCTTTTTATATCATAGGAAATTCCAAGGGAATCCCCTTGATAAGGTTATTTTATAAAGCAACTTGCTCGATCTCTTTTACAGCATCAAGGATCATATCAGGAGTTACTTCATAAGGCCATACACGTACATCAATTCCAGATAAAGCCTTTGTGATCACAGCATCCATATCATCAATCGTCGCATGAATATCCGCAAGTTTCACAGGAAATCCCATATTCTTGGAGATTCATAGATTTTCTTAAATTCCTCTTCCTGATGATCAACTTTTAATAAGATCAGGATACAATAAGCAACGATCTCACCATGCAGATGTCCATGTTCTTCGGTAGATTTACATATAGTAAATCCGTTATAGCAGGCATGTGCAAGTCCGGTATTTAAATCAATTCCGACAAGATTTGACACAAAACCAGTAGAAACGATAATTCCAAGAATGACTTCTTCCAGAGCTTTTCCAGGAGTATGATTTCGACATTCTTCTAAGGCTTCTACACCGTATTTTACTAATGGTTTGGCACAAAGATTACTGATCTGGACGCCCATGGAAGTGCTATGGTCTAGATCATTATCACAACGGGCACTGGTTGTACATTCATAAAATTTAGCCATTGTATCACCAATTCCAGCCCACAGGTACTTTTCAGGAGCATTGACAATCACTTGTGTATTGATAAAGATCCATTCAGAAGGTTTCTCCTGAAAAGAATATTCACGAAGGGAACCATCTGGATGATAGATGATACCAAGTGATGTACAAGAAGCACAAGTAGAAGCAATCGTTGGAAATGTAAAGAATGGTCGGTTGCTTTCCTGTGACAATACTTTACAAGTATCAATCGCTTTTCCACCACCACATGCAAAGATCATATCAGCATCAATAACTTCTTGATGAGAATTTAATTCATCTATGTGTTCACGACTGGCTTCACCACCGTATTCAAAGACGCCGGTGATCATGATATTGCTGTCAGCAACAGCTTCTTTGATCAGATCGGCAGCGGCAGCTAAGGCATGTGTTCCTCCGATGATCACAGCTTTTGTTCCGTATTTTTCACATACCATAGGGATGTCGGCATATGCGTCGGTTCCAATGGAGTAATTTGGGTAGTATTTTCTCATAAGTCATATAACTCCTTCCGTTTTGTTAATTTTTTTCATTATACTCTTGAAAGAATGTTTTGACAAATATTATGGAAGTAGTAAAATATATTTGTTCCCTAATCTTAAGTTTTCTGCTTTTTTCAAAAGTAAAAAAACAGAAGTCTAAGGTGACAGGAAAGATAAGAATAGAACATAAAGGAAGGTAATATAAAATGGCAAAGATTGATATCATATCAGGATTTTTAGGAGCAGGTAAAACAACTCTGATTCAGAAATTATTAAAAGAAGCATTAAAAGGAGAGAAGTCGTACTGATCGAGAATGAATTTGGCGAGATCGGTATCGATGGAGGATTCCTTAAGGACGCAGGGATTGAAGTAACAGAGATGAATTCTGGATGTATCTGTTGTTCTTTAGTTGGAGATTTCGGAAGTGCATTAAAAGAAGTAGTCACACAGTACAACCCAGACCGTATCATCATTGAACCATCAGGCGTTGGTAAATTATCAGATGTTATCAAAGCTGTACAAGGTGTTGCGGAAGATGTTGAACTAGACTTAAACAGCTTTGTGACAGTTGCAGATGCAAAGAAATGCAAGATGTATATGAAGAACTTTGGTGAATTCTATAACAATCAGGTAGAATATGCAGGATCTATCATCTTAAGCCGTACAGGAGATGTAGCAGAAGATAAATTAAATGAAAGTGTAGCACTGCTTCGTGAGCATAATGAAAAAGCTGCGATCATCACAACACCATGGGATGAGCTTTCTGGAGAACAGATCTTAAAAGTTATGGAAGATGGAAATGATATGGTCAAAGAATTATTAGAAGAAGAGGAAATCTGCCCTGTGTGCGGTGGACACCATGATCACGACCATGATCACGAACATCATCACGACCACGACCATGAACATCATCACCATGATCACGATGAAGAATGTGGTTGCGGATGTGGACACGATCACGACCATGATCATGAACATCATCATCACGATCACGATGAAGAATGCAGCTGTGGATGCGGACATGACCACGATCATCACCACCATCATCATGCAGATGAAGTATTTACAAGCTGGGGCAAAGAAACACCTAAGAAATATAATAAGGAAGAACTGGATACGATCTTACAGAAATTATCCAAAGATGACAGCTATGGTATGATCTTAAGATCCAAAGGTATTTTACAGACAGAAGATGGATCATGGATTCAGTTTGATCTTGTTCCAGGAGAATATGAAATCCGTGAAGGAAGTGCGGATTACACAGGAAGAATCTGTGTGATCGGATCAAAATTAAAAGAAGATGAATTAGAAGGTTTATTCTTCTAAATAACAGGAGGAAAAAGAATGTACGAATTACCGGCGTATCTGGTATGGGGATTTTTAGAAAGTGGAAAATCAACACTGATCAAAGAAACATTAAGCCAGGATTATTTTAATGACGGCGAGAAAACAATGATCCTTACGTTTGAAGAAGGAGAAGTCGAATACGATAAAGAGATGCTAGAGAAGACAAATTCATTTGTGGTGAATATTGAAAATATGGAAGATTTCACAAAAGAATTTGTCAGAGGATGTCAGAGAAATTATTATCCAGACCGTGTCATGATCGAATACAATGGAATGTACTCCATTGACGATCTGATGGATGTAGTAGATGAAACAGATCTTGAGTTATATCAGGTGATCGTAACAGTTGATGCATCTACAGCAGATTTGTATTTGAAAAATATGAAATCTATGTTTATGGAAATGTTTAAGATGGCAGATCTTGTCATTTTTAACCGCTGTGATGACAATACGAATATGGGAAGTTTCCGAAGAAGCATCAAAGCAGTCAATCCAAGAGCACAGGTAGGTTTCGAACGTGCCGATGGAAAGAGATGGCACAGGATGAACTGCTGCCATATGATGTAAATGCAGATGTGATCAAAGTAGAAGATGAAGATTATGGAATCTGGTATATTGATGCGATGGAACGTCCAGAGGTTTATGAAGGAAAGACTGTGGAAATGCGTGTTCAGGTCCAGAGAAGTCCAAAGATGCCACCGGGAATGATCATTCCTGGACGTAAAGCAATGACATGTTGTGAGGATGATATGACATTTATCGGCTATCTGTGCAGATTAAACCAGACGAAATCTAAGACATTAAAGAGAATTCTCAATAATGAATGGGTAACATTAACAGCACAGATTCATTCAGAATACAATGAAGCATATGATAAGACAATGCCAATCTTAACAGCGATCAGAATCGAAAAATCAGAACCGCCAAAAGAACAATTGGTATATTTCTAGATTTTAAGGACATAGCAACCCTGCCCCAAGCATACACTGTAAAAACAACATTTACAGGGGGCTTTTCCATTGAAGAAATACATGGAAGAAAGAGTCATTGAAAGTGCGATCTACATCATTGAACATAATGCTACAGTACGCCAGACAGCCAAGCAGTTCGGCGTCAGCAAAAGCACAGTACATAAAGATGTGACAGAACGGTTAGAAACGATCAACAAAACACTTGCCAGACAAGCAAGAAAGGTACTAGACATCAATAAATCTGAACGTCACATCAGGGGTGGGCTTGCAACGAAAGAGAAATATCTTCATAGATAGAACTACAGGGAGATTACGAAATCCAGGTTACACATGCAAAATTGTAATAGAAGATACACATCCACCGGTATGGAGAAGAGTTATCATACCAGATCAGATCAATTTTTTGAATTACACAAGATCAATATAGAAAAATATGAGCCGGATTATAAAGAATGATATCCTAAACTGGTCAAATATAAAGGGGATAACTTTATGGAAGACTGCTCTGAAGAATTCCTTTATATGTTGTCAAGTAGTTGTATCGTTTATGGATATATAAAAGAAGCACGATCCTTGATCAAAGAATTAAAGAATAGTTCTACAGCCGGAAAGAAGATAGCAAAATTACTAGAAATAGAAATTGACCAATATGATAATGTAATGGATATGGGGGATTTTTTAATATCTGTGATGTTAAAAAGAAAATTCCGATAACAATCATCTAAAGTTGAAATCCAGTACAGTTTAACATACATACTCTGTAATGGTTTGAATCACGTAAATTATTTGAATATTATAAAAGAGATCATGTGTCGGCAACCGTACGAACACGTCTGCACTTAGCGAGTGGATGGTCGAATGACCATTCAAGAGCTTAGTACAGCTACGTGAGAGTCCGAACGAAAGTGGGTTGCAGACACATGATCTCTTTTTATAATATTCCACCAATAATTTCCGTCATTCCACCATATTTACATTAACGAATTCTGATAATTCAACAATTCACTCATAGGTTTCGACATATTCAGATACTGTCTGGTATTTCGTCGTAATCCATTATTATTACCACCTTTAAGTATTGTCTCATGCTTTGCAAAGAAATCCTGATCTTCTTCAAAAGGTGTTCTTACGATATGAATATCTACGATCTCATCTAAGAAGCGATTCTGATGAAAAATCTTTCTGGTACATTCCTTTCGATACAAAGGATGCAGCTGATTTACCGTAAACTGAAAATAAAGAGAATTAAGCAATGGTTCATCACTGTCTAATAAAAATTGATAATCACCATCCAAAATCTTCTGTCCTTGTTCTTTGGTCAAAGGAATCTTTGTTTTATCAACAACAGAGCCATTTCTCTTTCTTTGCATCAGATAGAGATCTTCATCATTCTCCATATAAAAATAATATGTAAATGGGGAACTGTCCTTTGCTCCTTCAAACATTAATACCTTGACCGGAAGACTGATCATATATTTATCAGGAGATTTGGACAGGATATATTCTTCCTGTGTCTGGTTATATTCAGCCTGACTGATATTCTTCGTAACTTCGGTATAAGAAAGTTTTTCAATTGCTGTATTTTTCATGATAACTCCTAACCCGTGCTTTGTTATTAACTTCTTCCATTATAGCAAAGGAATATGATAAATTCATGTCTTATTTATAAAAAATGTATGAATAATTCATAGATTTTCTCAATACCCTGTGCTAAGATAAAATCTGGAGGAAAACTATGGATTTATTTGAATATGCAAGAGAATTAAATAAAGATAAAGAGTCGCCATTAGCAGGGAGAATGAGACCTGCAACCCTCGATGAAGTGGTAGGTCAGGAACATATTATTGGAAAAGACAAATTACTATATAGAGCGATCAAAGCAGATAAGATCAGATCGATCATTTTCTATGGTCCACCAGGAACAGGAAAGACAACACTTGCAAAAGTGATCGCAAACACAACAAAGGCAAATTTTGTCCAGATGAATGCAACAACATCTGGGAAAAAAGATATGCAGGAGGCGGTAGCAGATGCAAAAGAATCTCTTGGAATGTATCAGAAGAAGACGATCTTGTTTATCGATGAGATCCACAGATTCAATAAAGCACAACAAGATTACCTACTGCCATTTGTAGAAGACGGAACGATCATCTTGATCGGAGCAACGACAGAGAACCCATACTTTGAAGTAAATCAGGCTTTGATCTCAAGATCAAATGTATTCGAATTACATTCCTTAGAAAAAGAAGATATCAAAAAATTGATCCAAAGAGCGATTACAGACGATGAAAAAGGAATGGGAATCTACGGAGCAACGATTACCGATGATGCATTAGATTTTCTCTCAGATATGGCAGAAGGAGATGCAAGAAGTGCTTTAAATGCGATCGAACTTGGAATCTTAACAACAGAACCTGCCGAAGATGGAAAGATTCATATCGATATCGATGTAGCACAGGAATGTATCCAAAGAAGAGTGACAAAATACGACAAAGACGGGGATAATCACTATGATGTCATTTCTGCATTTATTAAAAGTATGCGAGGATCAGATCCAGATGCAGCTATTTATTATCTGGCAAGAATGATCGATGCCGGAGAAAGTGTTACATTTATCGCAAGAAGAATCATGATCTGTGCATCCGAAGATGTTGGAAATGCTGATCCACAGGCATTACAGGTAGCAGTTGCAGCGTCACAGGCAGTGGAACGGATCGGAATGCCAGAAGCAAGGATCATTCTGCACAGGCAGTCACTTATGTAGCCAGTGCACCAAAGAGCAATGCAGCATATATGGCAGTTGATCAGGCACTAGAATCTGTCAGAAATCATAAGATCGGAGCAGTCCCTAATCATTTAAGAGATGCTCATTACAAAGGTGCAGCGAAACTAGGACATGGAATCGGCTATAAATATGCGCATGATTATCCAGATCATTATGTAAAACAACAGTACCTTCCAGATGAGCTTCTTGGAACAACGTTTTATGAACCAACGGAAAATGGATATGAGAAAAATATCAAAGAATATTTAGAAAGAATCAGAAAGTAAAATAAAAATGAGCACTGAAAATGAAACATCAGTGCTCGTTCTTATTTTTACTCCATTTATATAAAAATGACATTGCCCATAAAAAAATCGGAAAAAAGAACATCAAAAATAACGACATCCAGAACAACTGACTACCGATCACTGCAAAAAAGATGGTAGATCCGATGATGGCAAGTAATATAACGATCAACAGGATAGCTGTGATCTGCTTCATACGTTTTTGTTTTTTCATCATAACATCCTTTCGTAAATATGTATATCTATGAGGTATCCTAGCATAGATTATTGTGTTTTGAAAGAGTAAAATATGTTATGATAATGATATACAAAGAACATTTTTCAGAAAGGAAGTGTTTCAATTGGCAATATTAAAAGAAAATAACTATACATTAGATGATATTTATAAATTACCAGAAGGACAACGTGCAGAATTAATTGACGGTTATATTTATGATATGGCACCACCGTCCAGAAGACATCAAAGAATATCTTTTGAGATCAGTCGGAAGATCGCAGACTATATTGATGAACATCATGGAACATGTGAGGTTAATTTAGCACCATTTGCAGTATTTCTTGATGAAAATGATAAGACATATGTAGAACCAGATATTTCAGTTGTATGCGATGAAAATAAGTTGGACGATAAAGGATGCAATGGAGCACCAGACTGGATCATAGAAATTGTATCACCAGGGAGCAGAAGAATGGATTATGGGATCAAATTATTCAAATATCGTTCTGCGGGTGTAAGAGAATACTGGATCGTTGATCCAGAAAAACAAAGAATTATCGTATACGATCTTGAACATGACGATGTGGAAGAATACACATTTGAAGATAAGATCAAAGTAAGAATTTACGATGAACTGTGGATTGATTTTAAAAATCTATAAAAGAAAGTGAATAAGAAGCAAAAGAGAGGACATAATAAGAATATCCAGTTAATAAAAGAACTGGATAGAGAAATACTTATCCTCCCCTTAAGTATTCCCCCACTCTGCGAAGCCGTGGAATGGGGGATTTTTATGTAAAATTGCTGTCGATTGTTGAAAAAGAGCCAGAGATTTGTTATAGTATCAAAGGAAAATAACATTTTTAAAAGAAAAGGATGGAATGAACATGGCTTTATTACAGGAATGGCGTGATTACGCATATAAATTTGACGATAGAACAGCAGAAGGACAGCAGTTCTGGTTAAATTACTTCAACATTGAAAAAGGAATCTACGAACAATTATTAGCTGACAAAGATACAGTTGTATCTGGAACAGTGAAAGAATTAGCAGACAAATACGAGACAGAATTACAGATGTTTGTAGGATTCTTAGATGGGATCAACGACAGCTTAAAAGAAGCAAACCCAATCGAAGAGATGGATGAAAATACACAGGTAAGCTTAGACATCGACTTCGAGAAATTATATTACAACATGGTTGGATGTCGTGCAGAATGGCTTTACAACTTAAAGGAATGGGATGACATTCTTACAGAAGAAAGAAGAAAAGAGTTATACAAAGAATCAAGAAATTCAACAACAGTTGTAAAAGGAAAGAAAGATCGG